>Ga0074198_1000629_pt1 | contig 33145 bp, 33 predicted proteins | sample EPASupsiteSAE323_FD_64527 | JGI IMG/M metagenome (GOLD analysis project Ga0074198, IMG submission 64527) | Bioremediated contaminated groundwater from EPA Superfund site, New Mexico - Sample SAE3-23 | ecosystem: Environmental > Aquatic > Deep subsurface > Groundwater > Contaminated ... | reverse complement strand
AAATTTACTTAGAGCACTACGAGAATTGAGTTGATTAAATGTGTTTTTGATTTCGTCTTGAAGTTTAGTTTGATTTTGAGCAATTTCTTTTACTTGTTGACCAATTCCCCCTTTAGCACCAACAGTTTCAATTAATTGATGAACTTGATCGGAAACCTTGATAAGATTATTGTTGACATCTTGATTTAATTGTTCACTTTCTTTGGTTTCAATTTTAAGCTGCTGTTCTTCACCTTGATTTTGAGTCTGTTTTTCATTTTGATTTTTTACTTGGTTACCGGTTGAAGTGGCAGTAGTTGGTTGAGGGGTTAAAGTTAATTGTTTGACAGGATTTACAGTGGAATTGTCGGAAGAATTTTTGGCAAAAGCTGGAGTAATAGCTAATAAAAATAAAAAGGACAAAACTAAATATTTTTTCATTGTTATTCTAAATATTAACTAATTTAATACTACCAACACCATCTAAAAAGACAATGTTTTTTGGAAGTAGATGTTGTTGGTTGTGGTGACTGTTGTTGTGTTGGTGATGGTGTTAATGATGGAACTGCAGTGGAAGTGATTGGTTTTTGAATAGTTGAGGAAGAAACAGGGATTGATGCTTTTTTAATAACTGATGGTTTAGTGGAACTATATTTATAGTGAATAGAATTGTTGGTGGTAAATTTCATAATATTACTCCAACCGCCTGGCATGCAACCGTTTTGACCTCTGATTTTAGCGTAATAAATAGTATTGGGTTTTAGAAAAAAAATGGTATGCGATTGAACTCCTTCACGAGTTAGAGCAACTATTTCCCCATAGTCTTCGGCATTTGGTTTGGTGGAAAAAGAAACATAATATTGATTGGTATCGATTGGAGTGAAAAAAAGTTTAGCTGTGTTGGAGGTGGTATTAATTTGAAAAAGATCTGGAGTTAGAGTTGGTGGCGGATTATTACAAACTGATGATACTATTGATGAATTTGAAGAAGGTGAAGAATTAGATGAAGAATTGTTTTTGGTATTTCCTAAAAGGGCATAACTAGAAAATCCACTAAGACTGCAAGTGAGAGTGTTATTAGTAGTATTTAGAGAACAATTTTTCTTAATCCAGTTAGTGCCATCGTATTTATAAACATCAAGAGTTGATTCGTCGAAATTATTTTCAGTGTCTGATCCGTATGAAATAGTAAAAGTAACTGGACTTTCAAAAGTAGTAAGTTGTTGGTTGTCTTCGGTGACAGCGATTAAATCATAAAAATTATTATTGGCCACAGATTTGCCATCTGGCGCGGCTGGAGACTGAGAGACGTCGAGTTTGTTGATTTGAAAAGTAGCTGATTGATTAGCATAATTACTAGGTGCGTCGATTTTGGCGGTAGATAGGCTATTAATTAATTGGACTGTTCCTCCTGTGGTAGGCAGAGTGCTTTCGATGCCGGTAGTGATGGTGGAAACAGGACATCCGATGGTGCTAAAAGTTTTTTGAGCTGAAGATGATTGATTATTAGTTGCATCAGAAGAAACTACTCGATAAAAATATCGAGCACAGGGTTTTAAATTGGTTAACGAAACATTGTGAGATGTAACCCGAGTAACAGTGTCTGATTCGGAAGTGATAAAACCATAGTTTTGATTGAGACCATATTGAACTATGGATGATGATTGTTCGTTGGTGGACCAGGAAATAATGGCTGAATTAGAGGATGGAGCAGCAGTTTCATTTGAAATGATGGGGGAATCAACATCATCGGCAACAAAATTGGCGGTAATAGTTTTATTGGCAGTAACCATTAAAATTTGACGAGGATTTTGAGTGTTGCCGTCTGACCAATTGGTGAAATGATAACCAGAATCGGCGGTGGCAGTAACTGATGAGCAGTCACTACCATAATTAACTGTTTGAGAAACAGTTCCTGAAATTGAACCGTGAGACCCGGCAAGGAAATTGACTGTATATGCGGGTGGATCATATTGAATACTGATATTTTTAAAAATGGGAGTAGAAAAATTATCTGAAGAATTTAAGGTAATTTGATATTGAATATACCTTTGACCATCACTGGCACAATTATTTGAAGAAATATCGGCATTAGAGTTTACTGAATCACAGGAAGAAAAATCGGTGGCGCCATACATATCGGAATTATTGGAGGTGCGGACTTTAACAGTAACTGAAGTGTTTGAGGGAATGGTGACTCCGAAATTTATGTTGCCGTAAACTGCTGGATAACCAGTGTCAAAAATTGATGATGTATAAATAGTGGAGGCTGCATAAATTTTTTGTTCGTTTACAGGAGTGGAAACTGATGGTTCTGTTACAGAATATTTTCTGGTGTAGAAAAAGGTGTAAGTGGCATTGCCAGTGGCTGAGGTTGAATGAGGGGTAATAAAAAGAGAAACATATTGATCAGAAGAAGTGCCCCATGGAACAATGGTGGGTCCTTTTTTGGCCCAATTTTTACCATTATCGGAACTAATATAGCCACTGATTTGGTTAGAATTGTCTTTACTAAGTTTTAATAAAATAGGGAAATTAAGAGTGGTACCGGAAACACTATCAATATTAACATTTGGAGCAATTACACTGGAACAAGATCCGTCAGTACAACCTTCACCAGTGTTTGATTGATATTGAAAAGGAGTTCCATTATTAGAAGTAACGATTATGAATGCTTGACCATTGTTACCGCCAAAGGCCATATTATTCTGAATAGAAATACCACTTTTGGACCATTCGTTGGAATAAGATTGTGAAGTGACTAGAGCTTCGGAAATAAAACTACCAGATACTTTGGTCTTTTTATAAATATGGGTGCCACCATAGGAATTGACCCAGATATCACTACCATTGGTATTAGAAATAGAAAGACTACCACCAACGCTATAGGTACCACTAGTGCCAATGTTGACTCCATCCCAATCAGTTGGCAAAGAAGTGCCAATAGTAAAATCAGCAAAAGTGTTGAAAACATTATTGCCATTGCTTTGGGAAACAGCAGAAGAATTGCCATAATATAGATTGAGTGTGGCTCCGGAAGTGGTGAGTGAAGGAACTTTAACCCACACTTTGGTGGAAGTTTGACCACAAGTGTTGGATGATGGAGAGGTGGTAATCCAATAAGATAAAGTGTTTCCTGAAGAATCAGTAAAACGCAAATCGCTACAGTCATTTTTCATTTTGGAATTCGAAATCAAAGATGAAGTATCGATAAAAACAGGAATTTGGTAATCGGTTAATGTTGATCCAGAAGCATTGGTGACACCAATGCTTTGACGATATTTCCAATTGGTGTCGAACCAATTAGAATTAGCTGGTATGATTAGATCCGAGCCACTCCAACTAGTTTCAGTCCAGGAATTAGACGCAAAAGGAAATTTATATTTTTGGAAACTAAAAAAACCCACCAAAAAAAATAAAACTACCAAAACTTTACGCCAGTGACGCATATATAAATAATATCAAAATGACTTAAGACTGAATAGGTTTTGCAATAGATTTAACTAATTTAAAAGTAAAATTATTGGAAATCAATTAAGACTTTGGTTTTAAATAAAAGGATTCAGTCAACCATTGCATAAGTTCGTCATTGATTTCTTTGGTATTAAAAATATCAACACAATTCTTATAATATTTGGATGAAACTGGGACACTTTGTTTTAACCTAGAACTGTTTAAAATTCGGTCTAAATTAAATCTGATTTCTAATTTATCTTTTTTGGGAAGAATGGCTAGAAAATCGTAATTACCAAATAAGTGGATACAACAAGGAAGAGAAATTATTTGGCATTTACCAATTTTACTTTTAATTTGATTAACTAAATATTCAAAAATTTCTTTGGCCTGTTCTTTGTGTTTAAAATGTTGTTCTAGTGAAATTTTATTACAACTATGGGGTTGGTTTTCGTTTTTAAAAATTCGGTTACATTTTGGACACGTCCACATAAGAGAATTATACTAGAATTTGTCTTAGATATTTTTTGCCAAAAGATAAACAAATATTAAAATTAAATTGACTATATTATTTCTTGTTAAATAATTCTTTTACTTTGTTTTTTATCTTTATAAAAAGTTTATAAATTCCAAAACCAATTAATCCTAAAACAGAAAAGAAAATAATAAAATCACTAGTTTTGGGTGGTTCGGTTGAGTTTTTAGTATCAGTTTCACCTAAAATTTGCGGTTGAGGAATTAATGTTGGTGAAATTTCTTCTGTTTTTGTTTGTTCAATATTCGGAATTAAGGTTGGTTCTTCTGTTGGAGTTGAAGTATGAGTTGGAATATTGGTAGGAATTTTTGTTGGAATAAGTGTTGGCTTTTTGGTTGGTATCGCTGTTGGTCTGGGTGTTGAAGTTGGTTGTGGACTGGAACAGGTACAACTAGGACTAAGAGTATCATCGCAACAAAGCTGTCTTCCACCACTGCAACCACAAACACCATCGTGATGAGAACAACAACCACGTTGAGCTTCTATATTTTTCGGAAGGAAAATAAGAGAAAAAAATAAGAAAACGGACAATATCTTTATCCAAAGTTTCATTAGATTGATTATATTACTTTTTGATGGAAAAATTAAAAACTAATTAAAAAAATATTAAAATTTTTATTATATAAAAAAATCCCTAAAGATAGGGATTTTTGTTAGCTCTCCATCATAGACTCAATTAGGACTTGTTTTGGTTGAATTATGAAGCACGAAGAACTTTTTCTTTAAATTCTTTAAAACTTAAAACAGGAACTTTTATATTTTCTGTCATTTTTTGTACAAGAACATAATCGTTACGAGCATTCATTCCGTGACCAGTATAAGCTTGCCACCCTAATTTGCTTGCTCTTTCTACAATAGGAATTTCCATATGAGGTCTTAAATCAACAAAAATATATTTTTTGTCTTTAAATTGATTGAGAAAAATATCAACAGATTCTTGGTCTTCGGCTCCTTCTTTACCAGCAGCATTAATTAAAACTAAATCAGTTAAATCTTCTATATTAATATCATCAATTTTTTGAAAATATTCTACATTTCCTTGAGGGGATAACTCATCTTTTAAACTGTTTTTATCAACTGGGTCTACTAAAAACATTTTTTTAGGACTTTCTTTTATAATAGCCCTGACTAATGGTTCACCTACACCACCTACTCCTAAAACAATGACTATTTTATCTTCAAAAGAACCTACATCATCTTTATACCAACTCATAAAAGAAGGACCATTTAAATCATAAGGTATTAGTTCTCCTTTGGTATTTCTAATAATGGCATCAACGTTAGTTGGAAGATTAGAACCTTTAAAATACTCTTTTAAAACAGGATTACTTTTATGAGGTTGAGTTTGATTTATTCCAAGAATATTACCTTTCTCTTCTGTAAATTCATATATTTTTTTCAATGAATCAAAATCATTTTTTTTAATATCTATTGGTTGGTAAATGAAATTATTAATAAGATTATTCATATAAACCCTACTTGTAGACTTCTCCCAACCCTCATTGTCCTTGTGGGCTAAATACAAACAATAATATTTTTCATCATCTATTATCTTTTCTAATTCTTCTACAGAATAACAAATGTCTATTTTTTTCATATCTTCCATAGGCAAATAATACACTAAATATTTTTAAAATTTTTATATTTATAGAAAAGTCCTCCAATCCATGGCGGGGTATAAAAAGTTAGAACTAGTTTCGGGTTTAAAAAAAGTTCTAATCCAATGTGCTCCCCGTCTTCGAGAGCTTTCGGAGAAGTGTTTGTGGAATTTAATCTTAACTATGAGTTGTTTGTCTCATTAATAAATCGACAATAATACCTGAAACGTAAGGATTAATTATAATTTTGTCATAAATCCAAGTACCAATTGCTTTGATTTTACCAAGATTTTCTTGAACTTTATTTGGATTTTCTTTATTAATCACATCGGTTTTTAGTTCATCGAGCATATTAATAACTTCACTCTTATTCTGAATGTCTTTATCTTCTTCAACTTCTTTTTTGAGACTTTCAAAGACTGTATTTATCTCACCTATATTTATTGAGATTGGACTGTTTGAACCGTAGGTTTGAGTAACGATATTAGGTGCAAAATAATTATTAACCGTCGAAGCTTTTTCTTTAAGTGTTTCATTCGAAATATCAAGTTCCGAAATTCCTTTGGCTGTGATTTTTACATTAATTATTGGGCTTGATTCTGACAGTTGTCTTATACATTTCACATTTCCTTCCTCTTCTAAGAGATTTAAATTGAAAATAACTTCTTTTGTTAAAATTGGGACGGATGATTCAAGTTCTTCTATCTTCATAAAACCAGTTGGATTTTCTTCTAGATTGTTTAACAATATCTGTAAAATTTCTTTTTTGATTGATTTTCTGTTTATTCCCTCTTTAAAAACAATTTTTTGAGCTGTATTAAATAAATTACCATCCAATTTAATAGAATATGTATCTTTTTCTCGATCGTAATTGTCTGAAATACTCCCGAATTCAACATTAAAGCATGATAGACTTCGTTCAAAAATTGAAGTGACTCTTTCCATATCAATCGGTAGATGTGTTAATAAATTTGCGAAGGAAAATTCTAACATCTCGCTAAAACCAAACATTGATCCAGTTTGCTTATCTTGTCCAAATGCCATTACAATATCCTCTAAGAAATTAATTGCCCCAAGCCATTTTCCATCAAGATCGGCAAGTATCAAACGTCTTAGGATATGACTAAAACTGCCATTTTCTTTGGACATACCTTCGACTTCTAGATCACGGTAAACAAGGTATGGTTTATTATCGATTACAATCTTAGTTACTTTTGTAATATTTCTCGTCATGGTTTTATTATAAACCGCTATACTAATTTATTTTTTGTTAATTTGATTGTGCTGGAGAGTTTTGAGTGATTGGGTTACTTTCTTTTGATTTTAAGAAATCTTTCATCGGTAATAGTTTTAAGTCTAATTCTGTTTTAGCCCATTCCTGATATCTTTGGTCTAAATCGTCTGAAAGTTGTTTACCTCCAACTCTTGTTTCTATAAGACCCATTTGTAATTGGCTTGAACTTTTTCTTACTGATTCTATACAGGCTCGAAGTAAACGATTTTGATCTTTATCAATTGAATTTTCGATCGAAAATAATGCGTCTGTTATACCAGCTGAATGATGAAGGACAGATATCAATTGTTGTCTGAAAGAGTTTTGTTCTTGTCTTGACAGACTAATTTGAAGAAAAAGCCCTATTGTTGCGATAATTGCTGTTAAAAACCCAATCACATCTCCAATACTACTTAAATTGATTCCTTTATTTGCAAAAAACAACAATGTACCTAAAAATATAAAAACAAGTAGAAATATTACCATCCATTTGGTTGTTTTTTTAATCATTTTTTTTCAAATATTTTTTAAAATTATTTTTAATTTTAACAATTAATTTATAAATTCCAAACCCAAACAACCCTAAAATCGAAAAAATAATTATGTAGTCACTAGTTTTTGGTGGTTCAGTTGGTTTTTTGGCATCGGTTTCACCTAAAACTTGTGGTTGAATTGTTGGAGAGATTTCTTCTGTTTTGGTTGGTTCAATGGTCGGAGTTAATATTGGTATTTCAGTCGGAGAGAGTGTTGAAATTAATGTTGGAGCTGGAGTGTTGGTTGGAATAACTGTAGCAACTTTGGTCGGTACTCTAGTTGGAACTAATATTGGGCGAGGAGTAGAGGTTGGTTGAACTGTTTGAACAGTAGTTGTTGAACTGGAACTACTGCCACCACACATAACCATTTCAGAATACGAACAAGAAGATCCTCTCCAACCATCATTGCAAATTACATTTCCATTACTTTGAGCACCAGCGGAACAATTTACTCCATCGTGGCCAGAACAACACCCGGAACGGGCTTCTATATTTTTTGGTAGAAAAATTAAGGTTAAAAAAGAAAAGACGAATAAAAATTTTGTCCAATGTTTCACTAAACGGAATTATATTACTTTTTCAGCTTAAAATCAGACTAAGTTTACCTATCTTTAGAAGATAATCATATTTTGGTAGATTTATAGAATTTGCCCCTTGTAAAGTTATACAAAAAGTATATTATTAAAGTGCTCTTTAATAATGAGGATTGAAAGAAAGATTATCAGAAATTTGAGATAAAAAAAAATGATGCAGTAATAGCATCTCAAGATATTTCTTTTTTAGAGCAGAAATATTTATAACTGTAGCCACCTTTTCTGGGTGGGATTTCTATCGCATTGATAGAAATTGACGGTTTATTTCTTCAGTTGGAAGATAAATAGTTCTACATCACGAAGTTCTTAGCTACCAAATTATCAGTTCGCCTGATTTTATGTGTGCTAGCGTTCGAAACGTAATGCTCTTTCCAAAATAACTGATAATCAATAGTTAATACTTCGTCGCTTACTAAAAATTTACTTAAAGCTGCTTATGATAAAAATAATGAATTTTACGTTTACTCATGTTCTTCAATCCACGCATTACGTTTATCATGGCGGTTGCGGCAAATGCTTAAAAAGATCGAAAGAGTCATTCGGCTAATCATATCGATTATCCGACTTTGGCTTGAGATTAAGAGCAGTCAGCTGTAACCGCCTTTTCGGTGATCCTTATGATTAATTCAAAAAATTTAATAAAAAAAATTAGAGAAGAAAGTGATCTCACTCAAAATCAATTAGCAGAAGTTTTGGAGGTTTCTAAGGTTTTAATTGCTATGATTGAAACTGGGCAAAAACCTGTTTCAAAAAAATTAATTTCAAAGTTAGCTAAAAAACTTAATATATCAGAGTTTTCGTTAGGGTTTTCATTGTTTCCCAAAAAAGAAAAGGATACTAATTTGTCACCAATTGAATTGAAACTATTAAAAGTGGCCGGCGAATTACAAGACCAGCTAATTATTAGAGGGGCTAGAAATTTGAAGAAATATGCAAAATAAATTAACACAATACCCTCGTATTAATCTAAGAAGTAAAAATGATTTAGCAAAAAGAATTAGTGATAAAAATTTTACTATAAATCAAACTCGAGTATTAATAAACGATGTGCAAAATAATTTTGATAAATACTGGCATGATAATGAGAAAGTCTCTAAACCAAAAGAAGATAAATACGTTAGAAGCGCTGCCGGAACTAAGCTTGGTAAGCTGCTTGATTTAATCAATAAAAAAATATTGACTCCAAATGATAATTTACTTCCACCTTTTATTTTTGGTGGCATTTCTAATAAAGATCACGTAAAAGCCGCTATAAATTTATTGGGTAAGAAAAATGGAAGGGTTTTTTACAAAATAGATTTAAAACATTTTTTTGAACAAATACCTCAAGAATCTGTTTTTTTATTTTTTAGAAAATCTGGTTGTTCTCGAAAAATTTCAACTTTACTTTCAAGGTTATTATGTGTTCCAGAAGGTAAAAAAGGAAATAAAGACAGTAAGCCAGTTTTAGCAAGAGGTTTTTCAACTTCTCCTAGGTTAGCAGTTTGGTGTAATTTACACACTTTTCGGATTTTAGAGGGAAGGGTGAAATCAATTTTAAAAAAACATGATTTTAGGATTTCTATTTATGTGGACGATATTGGAATCTCTGCTAGTCGAGTTGATTTAATATTAATGAATAAAGCTTTAAATTTGAGCAGGAAAATAATTGAAACTGGAAATTTAAAAATAAATGAAGAAAAGACTATCCTACCGGAACTTTTTTCTAAAAAACTTGAATATCTTGGATTAATGTTTGGAAGAAATGGAGTTTACCTTAACAAAGAAACACAAAAAAAACTAGCCAAAATGAGAGCAGTTCAACATAAAGATAATTGCCCAATAAAGATAAAAAAAACTTTAAAAGGGTTAAAAAACTACAAGAATTATGTTAACCGACTTAATAAGTCACTTATCACTAAAACTTAAATAATTCCCAAAGTTCAACATCTAGCGCCTCAGCAATTCTTGCAATAGTTTTAATTGTTGGTTTTCGTTCAGATCTTTCAATGTAGCCAATAAAAGCTCTGTTTAACCCCGTATCCAATGCTAATTGTTCTTGAGTAAGATCTTTTTCAGATCTAATTTTAGCAATTTTTTTACCTAAATTTTTATAAATTAATTCGACATCAATCACAAGAGAATTTTCCCTAAAAACTTACCCTTGGTCGACTTACCCGTGGTATACTTTGTTAAAATTAATTAAAACTGAAATGAAAAATAAAAAGGAAATTGTTTGGACTTGTGATTTTTGTGAGAGAGAATTTTCTTCTAAAGAAAAAGTGGATTCACATGAGATGAGGTGTTATCAAAATCCTAAAAATCAAAAATTTCCATTTAACAACAAAGTAAGGAGAGCTTGGTTTTGGGTGTGGATTATCACTATGGTAATTTTTGGAATTACAATTTTTATTTTTTCCAATTTTTTTGAGTCAGGGATTGTGTTGTTTAATAAAAAATCTTTATCGTACTTTTTTGTCGGGAATATTATTCTTGGAATAGTAGCTTTCTTAATTTGGTTACTACCTTTGGGAAAACCTAAAAACAACCAAATTTCATTTTTTACCAAACATGTTTTTATATTGTGTCTTGTTTATTTATTCATTTGTCCACTAATATTTGCCTCCGAAGGGTTTAAAGCTCAGCAAGATTCAGATTATAAAAATAAATATTTTAATTCCCATGTCGCCACTACCACTCCAACAACGAATCAAAGTGTCCCAACTTTAACTCCCACTCCTACAATTAAACAGCAAGTTAAAAAAACAACTAGTGGAACTACTACCAAAAGCAACCTAATTGATTGTGTCGGACCAGATGGTAAACATTTTCAGGCAACGGAAGAGAAATGTAAGGAATTTAATAATGCTTGGGGAAATTCCTCTACCTCACATGATGGAAGTAAGACGGGAAAATTAATCACAGGATATCGCTCGTATTGTCAAGGAAAGAATATAACCGTTTATGAAAATGAACTAATTTACTACACTAGAAAAGACGGATCAAAAATTTGGTCGACAAAAGAAGATATTGCTTGTTACGAAAGAGATTATAGTCAATTGGAAAATAACAACACTAAAACCACCAACACTACCTCAAATGTCACACAGGCATGTTTGGCTGGAAGAAAAGTTTTGGCTGATGTTTGTACTGGAATGTGTGAAGGGACACGATCGTCATCTGTTGATTTGTGTCATGCCAAAAGCTATTCCCTGACTTCAGAAGAATATAGCAGTTGTCTCAGTGATTCAACTAAAGCTCAACAATCATGTTTTGACAAATGTAACTCTGAATACAATGCAGGTATTGATAGTTGTTTAAAATAAAACCCCAATTTTCACTGTGACATTATAACTTTTGTTATGAGAGGTAAAAGGACAGCTTTTGAAGCTAAATCATTAATCCTGGGGCATCTGGTGAGCTCATTTTTAGATTTATTTTTAAAACATCCCCTCGCTTTATTGATTTATGGATATCGTTAACGGTTCTTTATAATTGTTAATTAATTAACAATCACTTCTTAAAACCATAGTTAAAACCTATTTTTCCGATAAATATTTGCTTTTTAAACTGAACAAATTATTAATACAATAATCTTAATAATTACAACAAGAAAGGTAATAGTAATCATAAAATCAAGTACTTTTTCACCGTATTTAATCATTTTTTAACAAATTTTTAACCTTTTGAAGGATTTTTTAACCCCCTAAAAATTTTTCAATTTTAATGGCGACATTAAATTTTGTCAGGAGTCACATTGTCAGACCTGTGGATATGAAGAACCATCAGTGTAGCTTGCCAAACCAGAGTTCTCAGACAACTAACTACGGGTAAATGCAGAAAAGAAAAGTAGCAAAAGAAAATTTTAAAACAAAAAAGAAAATCCCTTTGGGATTTTTTTCGATCTGTCACCCCAACCCTCTTTCTTTGCCAAGAAATGGGCGCTAATCCTTACTAATTCCAAGCTACTCGTATGCCGTCTCGCTCATTTCATTCGCTCAACATCCAACCAATTATAGCTTTCCTAAGATTAGATACGACTCCCCCCTTCCCCCTCTGGGTAATTACGGTGTTGTTGCTTCACTCCCTTTTTCACAGGTATGGAGAGACTTCCTTTCGACAACACTAAGGATCATGTCTCTAAGCTTCTTTAGCCTTTTTGGATGACAGAATAATCGCTTCTCTTCAGATATTCCTTAAATTTCATCGGGTGCTTTCCTTGAGATATAGTCAGCTATTAGTTGGCTTAGCTGAAAGCACTGCTCCCAATCCACCTTTACCGTCTTTCGACGTGCCGTTTTGCACGGTCTTAACCTACTATGGATTCTTCGTAGTGGGGAAATGTTCTTCGCCCGATATCAATTTCAATATTTGAGTAAAACTTGTTTATCTACTTTTAGTTTAACAAATGAAATTGTAGTAGTGCAATAGTTATGGGACAGATTTTTATTTGGATATTTCTTGTAATATTTTACATATTTTTTCAAAAAGAAATTTATAATTTGAACTTAATAACGTACCTTGACAAGGAAAATGACGATACTACAATTTCATTTTTTTTAAAATCATCTTTTAATTTGCTCCTTGAGAAGTAATTTATAGGGTGATATTCTGAAACTGTCTTATGACAGTGATGAATTGATTTAACTAATTCTCGTAATTCTTCAAAAGACACATTACCAGTTCTAAATGTGTCAAAAAATGAAGAATAAACGTCGATTAAAATCAAAAGATGTAAGAGAAAGTTTGCTTGGTCTTGGTTTAATTCAGAAAAGGAAAAGTGTCTATCTAGAAATAATTTTTAATGTTGAGGGAGGGGCAAAATGAGCTTCTTACCTCAACAAGCGGTATTGGAATATCAAGAACTCTATCAGAGATATTGTGGCGTGGTTTTGGATTTTGATGAAGCTTTGAAAAAAGCAGAATCTTTACTTGGATTTTATAACCTAGTTGTTTACGGTGAAAAGTTTAGTAAAGAGGAGGATCAGCCGATGAATTAAAACCGATCAATCCTTTTTATTAATTAAATTTTGAAATGAAAAAAATATTAAACACAGATAAATATTATATTTATTGTAGAGTGGCGACAACTCAACAAAATGCCGAAAAAACTTTAGATTCACAGTTAGATATTCTCGAAAAATATGCTCAAGAACATAGCCTTAATGTTGTTGGAGTTTTTGGGGATACTGGACGATCATATGATAATTTCGAACATATGATGAAGAACATTAGATTTGGAGATGCTAATTGTATTCTTGTTGTTGATGAATCAAGAATTAGTCGAAGTCCACTTTTTAAAAATGAAATAATTGAGGCTTTGGAAGACGGAATGCTTGATAAGGTCAGAACAAGAACGACTATCTATCGAAATGATCCTAACTCTAAGTTTGCGCTATCATTGGGAATATTAACCAATGATTTTGAGGCAATGCTAACAAGTGAACGCATTAAAAAGGGTATTGCTGCTAAAAAATTAAAAATTAAAACAAAAAATGAACAATAAAGTTTTTATTTATTGCCGTAAATCACAGGAAAGTGAAGAACGACAAGCATTATCAATTCCTTCCCAGATTGAGGAGTTACACAAAGTTGCTGTAAGGCAAGATTTAGAAGTAGTAAAGTTGTATCAAGAATCTCAATCTGCAAAGAAACCTGGAAGACCAATATTTAACCAAATGTTGATTGACATGGAAAAACAGGGAATAAAAAGTGTATTAGTTTGGAATCCAGACCGTTTATCTAGAAATTCTGTGGACTCAGGAAAAATAATATATTTGATGGATCAAAACATAATAAATGAAGTTGTAACTCCAATGCAAACGATTAAAAATACCCCCAATGATAAATTTTTATTCAGTATTCTTTGTAGTCAGGCAAAATTAGAAAATGATAACCGTGGTCTTAATGCTAAAAGAGGTATGCTGACAAAAGCCGAAATGGGCTGGTACCCTGCTCCCGCTCCAACTGGTTATATTAATGTCACTACTGAAACAAAAGGTTTTAAAACAATTAAAATTGATCCTGTTAAATGGCCAATAATTAAGAGATGTTTTGAATCTATTCTTGATGGAATGAAACCTTTTGAAGTTTATGAAAAAGCATCAAAAGAATGGAAGCTCACTAATAATAATGGAACAATAACCTCTAAATCTGGGTTTTACTACATTATTAATAATCCATTTTATTGTGGTGAATTTGAGTGGCCAAGTAAAAGTGGAAAATGGTATCAAGGTAAACATGAACCAGTAGTTTCAAAATCAGATTTTAGAATAATACAGAAAATGTTGGGAGGTAAAGGAGCACCAGTAAAACATTCCTCTTTTTATACCTTTGGAGGATTAATGAGATGTGCTGAATGTGGACATGGATTCTCTGGTGATCATAAAGAAAAATATTATCCAAAAAGCAAAAAAACTGGGGAATATACTTATTACCGTTGTACTAAAAAAACCAAAGATCAAACTTGCACACAAGAACCAATCAGCGAAAAAATATTAGAAGATCAAATCAAAGGACATCTTTTATCCATAAGACCACCTCAGGGATATTTGGATTGGTCAAAAAAATGGGTGGCGGTATTACACAACTACAAGTCAGACTTTCACCAAGATGTGAGGGAGTCGCTTCATAACAGAAAAGAAAATGTTGAAAAAAGTTTAGATCGATTGTTGGATATTCAAATAGCTGGCGAGATAACACAGGAAAAATATAATGAAAAGAAAAATAAATTGGAAGAAGAATTGAGAGACATTAATAATTCGATAGATTCCAATGATGAAGGGTCAAATGATTGGAGAGCAAAAGTCGAGAATGCACTTGATTTTGCTGAGTCAGCTTATCAACGTTATTGTGAAACTAAAGATCCACAACTTAAAAGGTATTTTGTGACTCATTTGGGTGCGAACCTCCGCTGTAATCATAGAAAGGTCGGTATTGACCTACAAAATCACTTTTTAGAGTTTGCAGAGGAAGAAAAATGGGGTGAAACACATAAGGACTGGTGCGAACCTGTAGAATATACGGAAATTATGGCTAAATGTCCTGATTTGCGACCTCAAAATCCAAACTGGCTCGCCCTTCTGGATTCGAACCAAAAACCTTTCCGTTAACAGCGGATTGCTCTACCGTTGAGCTAAGGGCGATTGTCCATCCTTCACTAAAGTTTCGGAATGGTGAACATTATTATAACATTTGGTTTTGATTTAGAAAATAAATAAATACAAGGTATAATATCGGCATGAAATTAATTTTAATTAGACACGGTGAAACCGAAGAAAATGCTAATCATATTGTTGGCGGATTAGATAATAGTAAATTGAATAAAAAAGGGATTGAACAGGCAAAAAAAGCAGGAAAGGAATTAAAAGAAAAATATAAAATTGACATGATTTTTTGTTCACCATTGGAAAGATGTGTAGAGACTTTGGAAAATATTTTAGATGAATACCCTTTTGATGGGCAGATATTTATGTCGAAACTGATTGAAGAAAGAGATTTTGGTGAATATGTTGGAATGGAAGATGTTATGGTTGATTGGGAGGATATTAATAAAATTAATAAAATAAATAGAGAAATGGGGGTGGAAAGTTTGCCTGAATTGGAAAAAAGGATAAATCTTTTTTTGGAAGATTTAAAATTGGAAGGTGACGATTCGACGATTTTGGTGGTGAGTCATGATTGGGTAATTAGAGTGATGGCGTCTAAAATTACCGGAAAAGATATTGACGAAATTAAGGTTGAAAATGCAAAAATAAACGAATTTGAGATTAAATAATTATTTTTGAAGATAATTTTGAAAAAAGTCTTCTAAAAAGTCTATTTTTGGCAATTGTTGAAGTTCTTGACGAGTAACCCAACGATATTCTTCGTGTTCTTTTGGATCTAAAATAATTTTTTCTTCGCCAATAATTTTGCAAAAATAAACTAAAGCAAACCAATGATTTTGTTTATAAACTTTGTTATGGCAATAAAGTAATTTACCAATTTCGATATCTAAATTTGATTCCTCTTTGGTTTCCCTAATTAAAGCTTTAAATGGATCTTCGTCAAAATCTAGAGAACCTCCTGGTGTGTCCCAAAATCCAGGCCTAAAATTATCATTAAGAGAACGACGAATGATTAAAATTTTATTGTCTTTTTCTATGTAAGTATGAATAGCAAGTTTGAATTCTTGATTTATTTTTTTCATGAATTACTTACTCGTTTAAAAAATTTTTGAGTGATAGTATCAGTTGGAAAAATTTCCTTTTCGTATATTTCACATGGTAATAATGTATCTTTAAACGATTTGGTTGTTTTTTTACCCGATAAAAAATCTTGAATTAAGTCAATTACCTTGTCATAATCATCAACAATAGCATCGGAAAAATTAAAAGCAAAAGGATGGATATAATTTTTCATTTTTACTCCATTCTTGCTGATTCTTTGGGGAAATTTTATACCAGATTCTTCATCAGTAATAATAATTACTGGTTTATCCCAATATTTGGCTAAAATTATTTCTTGAGCAGTACCCATAGTAATTTTGCTTTTGATGGCATTCACTACAATTAAATCACTGTTTTTTACACAAAACATGTCGTGACCAACTTTATCTAAAGGATTATTTTCATTCAATTGCCTTTCAAAAGGAGAAATTCCGATAACTTCATCTTTAAACTTATTTTTTAATTTAATTCTGAAATCATTACGCCAATCTATATCATTATCAAAGCTACCAGCTAAATAAATACGTTTAGTCATGGTTATTTTTTATAGTTAATATTTTATTCCAGATAATCTTGAAGTTTTTTACGGCGGGATGGGTGACGGAGTTTGCGAAGGGCTTTGGCTTCGATTTGACGGATACGTTCGCGAGTGACATTAAAAATTTTACCGACTTCTTCCAGTGTTTTTGGAGTTTCCCCCATTAAGCCGAAACGAAGACTTAAAACTTTAGTTTCGCGTTCATCGAGACTGCCTAAAACTTCTTCAATTGATTCTCTTAACAATTCTTTACTGGTTTCTTCATAGGGAGACATTTGAGTGGTGTCTTCGATGAAATCTCCCAAGAATGAATCTTCATCATCACCGACTGGAGTGGAAAGTGAGGTGGTGTCTTGAGAAATTCGATAAATTTCTTCGACTTTTTCAACAGAAATACCCACTTCTTCGGCAATTTGTTCAATTTCTGGTTCGTGACCCAATCTTTGAGTTAGAGCACGAGTGGCCTTGTAAACTTTATTGATAGTTTCAACCATATGAACTGGAATACGAATGGTTTTAGCTTGATCGGCAATGGCACGGGTGATAGCTTGGCGAATCCACCAAGTGGCATAAGTAGAAAATTTAAAACCACGATGCCAGTCGAATTTTTCAACTGCACGCATAAGACCTTGGTTTCCCTCTTGGACTAAATCTAAAAAGGTAAGACCGCGACCAATATATTTTTTAGCAATGGAAACAACTAAGCGCAAATTAGCATTAATTAATTTTTCACGAGCAGATTCAGAGCCTTTTTCAATTTGCTGAGCTAAATCGACTTCTTCCTCAAAAGTTAAGAGGTTAATTTTTCCAATTTCTTTTAGATACATTCTTACCGAGTCAACGTTACCTTTTTGAGATAAAAGACTGAGAAGATCGGCAGAATTATTTTTTTCCTTTTCTATTTCAATAACTTCCTTGGATTCGACTTTATCAAAAACATCGACACCGTGTTCGAATAAGTAATCAAAAATATCATCGATTTCTTGGATATGTTTTTCCGGTTCTGGTATTTGATTTAAAATCTCATCATTGGTAAGATAGTGAAGCTTCTTAGCTTGGTTGAGTAACGCCTGCTTGACTTTGGATATGTTTAACGTGGCCACCATGCGGTATATTGTATAGGAAAATTTGGGAAAAAGCTAGATAATAAACAAGGATGGCTTATTTTACTGTCTGAAGGTGATGGAGCTTTTCTAATGTTTGGTTATATTCGATTTCAGCTTCTTTTAAGGCCTCTTCGTTTTCTTCTGATTCAAATTTAGTTATTTGATTACTAAGTTGATTTAACCTATCTTTCAATAGAACTTTATTTATATTATTGGTGGCTTTTTTGATTTCTGATAAACGAGTGACAGAATCAATTTGATTTTTTTGGGATTCAAAGTAAAGATTTTCGAAAAGTGGTTTGATTTCAGCCGGTAAAGAATCAAGAATTTGTTTTAAAGTTAAATCTTCTTTTTCTAAAAGATGTTTGGCGATAGTTTTAAAACGAGAAACTGTTAGTTGGTCGAGATATTTTTTAAGTTTTTGGGATAATTTGGCTGGATTTTTGGCACCAATGATTAAAATTAATAAAAGTTCCTCAAATTTTTCGGTCTTACTTTCAGATGTTTCAATAACTTCAACTCCTTTTGGAATTAACTTAAAATTAGTAGGATTAGGATTTTGATACTTTACAGCTTCTTCATAAATCGATTCTTCACTGGAGTTAATTTCGTTGGCTAGTTTTTTAAAATAATCAGATTTAACGACAGAGTTTTTAATCTTAACCAAGAAAGGCAAAACTACATTTAAAACTTCTTTCTTGCCTTTAATGGTATTGATGTCGTGAATTTTTAATTGAGACTGAATAATAAAATCCCAAACATCCGTGGCTTTTTTAATTTGAGATTTGAAAAATTCGGGGTCTGATTTTATGGCTTCATCGGGATCTTTATATTTATCACCGAGATTTAAAACTTTAATGTCAAATTCCATAGAATCGGCTAATTCTATGCTTTTGCGAGCAGCATTGTCGCCGGCGAAATCTGAATCTAAGCCTAAAATTAAAGTGTCGGTGTAGCGACGAAGAAGTTGGAGTTGTTCTTGGGTGAAGGCGGTACCTTTTAAGGCAACAATATTTTTAAAACCAGATTGATAAGGAGAAATCATATCAAACTCTCCTTCGACGATAATGACAGAATTTTCCTGCCTGATGGCTTCTTTGGAAAGGTTAAGACCAAAAAGCATTTGGCTTTTATGGTAAATTTCGGTTTCTGGGGAATTAATATATTTGGCTAAATTGGTATTTTTACTGGTGGGTAAAATTCGACCGGAAAAACCGACGACCTGATTACGATAATCAAAGAGAGGAAACGTTAATCGACCATTGAAACGATCGTAAAGGCTTGAACCAAAATGGCTTTTACCAAAAGTTCCGGTACTAATTAAATCATCGATTTTATAACCTTTTTTTAAAATAAAATTACTTAAATATTTTGAATCTTCTGGGGAAAAACCAATATTAAAAGTTTTAATAGTTTCTAAAGTTACCCCCCTGTTTTTAACATATTCAAGAGCATTTTTACCCAGTGGATGGGATAAAAGAATATAGTTATAAAATTTGGCGACTTGGGAATTAATTTCAATTAATAATTTCTTTTTGGATTCTTGATGGTCACTAAGACTACTTTTGACTAAAGTGACTCCACTTAATTTGGCTAATTCTTCTAAGGCTTCGCGAAAATCAATTCGCTCATATTCTTGTAAAAAAGTAAAAACATCGCCGGCTTTACCACAACCAAAACATTTAAAAATTTGAAGTTCTTCTGAGACTGTAAAAGAAGGAGTTTTTTCGCCGTGAAAAGGACAACAGGCAAAATGATGACGACCTCGCTTTTTTAAGGGAACATAGCGATTAATGACATCAATGATATTGACTTTTTGCTTGATTTCTTCGACTTGATTATCCACTGGCCTATTATACCTTAGAATTCAATCTCCCCTAGAAGCTATGATAAAATTCGGTTAAGTAGATGCTGTATAAAATTTCATTTTTTAAATTAAAGGTAGACTCGATTGATTGGGAAAGATTTTTTGAAAAAATTTTGAAATACCATTATAGTTTTGAGTTGTTTATAAAAAAGGACGGAAACAAACTGGAATTTTTTATAAAATCAAATAAAAATATAGCTGTTTTAAATAATCAACTGTATCCATTTAGTCTGTTTATTGATAACGAAACAATAAGTGAAAAAATGTTTTTAAATAGAAAAACAAAAATAGGTTTTTCTTTTTTAAATAAAGCACTATTTGAATTAATTGAAAAAACAAAAATAGACAACCAAGATTTTGACATTATTCAAATAAAAATAAATAAATTAAATCCGATCAAATCGCCTAATACAATTAAAATAAGCTATTTAAATAAAGTTAAAAGAATTGTTTTAATTAGGACATTGAGTCAATTTTTAGCATTTGATTTATCCAATTCTATTAGCGTTGAAATTGATAAAGTAAAACCGAGATTGGTTCCATTAAGCCAATCTCTCCCTTTATTTGATGAAGGAATAATAGAGAGTTATGATTTTAAAGATGATAAAAAGTTTGGGGTAAAATCTTATGATTTTTTTCGCCATAGTTTGATTGTTGGACAAAGTGGATGTGGTAAAAGTATGTTAATAAGCTTGTTGATTAAAAATATTTGGGAAAATTTTTCTGACGATTATTCAATTGTATTAATTGACCCGCATGAAAGTATTCAAAATTTAATTGATAAAAGAATTGACAATAAAATCATAGATTTTGAAAAACAAAGTACGAGTTTATTTACGAGCTCAAAATCACCTATTCTTTCGACAGAATTAACTTGCGATCTTTTTTCTACTGTTATTCCTATTAAAGAAAACCCGGGAGTATTAAGACTTCTAAAATTTTCATTGGTCTTTTTATTTGAAAATAATATGATGAATTTTGATAATTTAAAAAAATTATTGACAGATAGTTTATGGAGAAAAGAGAACCTTAAAAAAACAACCAATAAATCTATTTTAGATTTTTTTGAAACTGAATATCAAACAATACATACATCACAATACAGTGCGGTGGTTTTGCCAATTTTAAATTTAATTTCGGAAATAGATTTCATTGATAGTAATATCAAAACCGATGAGTTAGCTGATTTGGTAAACGAAAATTTTTTGACAATATTACCGATAACTAAAAATAAATTTGGTAGCAGGACGGCTAAAATTGTTGGTGGAGCGATTATTCAACAAGTTTTTTCTTTGGCCCAGGATAAGAAATTTAACAAAAAAGTAATTTTAATTATTGACGAAATGTCGATTATTCAAAATCCGGCTTTAACGTATATTTTATCTGAGGCAAGGAAATATGGTCTGACATTAATTTTGTCGCAACAATACCTCTACCAAGTCACACCCGAATTACTTCAGAGCATGACGACAAATGTGATAAATTATTTTTGTTTTAAAGTAAATAGAGGTGATGCTGAAATAATTTCTCGCAATTTAAACATGGAAATTGAAGAATATTTTTTAAAAAATAAAAACGACCCTAGAGAAGAGATGGAACTAGGAACTAAAATTATAACTGAATTAAACCCTCGAGAAATAATAGTTAGAATAATTAATAGGGATAAATATTGTTCTCCTTTTAAGGGAAGGACTGTTAGTGTTACTAATTTAAATTAATATGAATATTGTATTTGAAGAAATATATAAAACAATCTGGAAAGAAGTATTTCCAAATATTGAGCCAATAGAAATAGATAAATTCAAAGAATTGTTTGCTTTCGATATTGAAGTGCCTAAAAAATATTTTTGCGATAGAACGAGAAAGGAAGTTTTTGCCTTGGAAAGGTATAAATTTCCAAGAATGGTTCACGAAGATGGGGTAAGAGATGTTGAAGAAAAATCAATAGATAATTTTAAAAATTTGCAAGATCTTACAATGCAAATGAAATCAATGGCTGTTTTTAGAGGAAGTAGAATGTCAAATTCTGAAGTAGTGGAAGAATCGGATAGTATTTACACATCAAATTATGTTTTTAATAGTCAAAATATTAGTGCTAGTCAAAAAATTCTATTTTGTGAGCATTGCTTCCAAAGTGAATATCTTTTGGCTTCAAGAAGTAGTGGTAGTAGTAGTTTTGGAATAAGGATTAATGACTGTTTTCAAGTGTCAAACTCTTTTGATGTTGATTGGTCTGGGAATACTACTAATTGTTATTTTATCCATAACGCCAACGACTTGAGAGATTGTATGTTTTGTTTTAATGTAAGATCCAAACAATATTGTATTGGTAATAAACAATATACTAAAGAAAAATATTTTGAATTGAAAGAAAAAATATTAAAAGAATATTTTGAACAGTTGAGTAGTAAAAACCCATTTGTGACATTAAAAGATCTTTAATTCATTAATGATTGCGGGTGAGGATGAAGTCAAATTCACTATAAAAAGTTCTTTATTTCTGATAAATTTTTAATTTTTTTCCATGCTAATTTTTCAAGTTCTGGATGAGATTCTTTATTTATAGCAACTCCGTAGGGAAGTTTTTGAAATAAAACTAAATCACTATCTCCATCCCCGATAATTAAACAATTTTCTTTTTTATATCCTGATTCACAAAGAAATTGGTTTAGTTGTTCAAACTTTTTTTGTGCTTGATTTACTTCATAAGTAAAGTCACAAATTTCATTATTTTTATTCCAGATTAGAGTTGTGTTTGCATACCATTTTTCTACACCCAATTTTTCTGCAATTGTTTTTACGTATAAATCCACAGATCCGGAAATTAAAATTATTTTATATTTTGATTTAAGATAATTTACAACTTCTTTAGCATCTATTTTAAAATCCCAAGAGTTAAAAATACTTAATAAAGTTTGCTTGTTGGCACAATGAGTTGATAACCATAAGTCAATAAGTTGAGATTTTGATTCTAAATAAGATATTTTTTTATTTTTGAATTCCTCAAATATCCTTTGGTGTGTTTGGGTATCAGCACCTAAACTTTCTGTTATTTTTAACCATGAAATTTCATTTGTAAGAGTACCATCAATGTCAAAAATTATTACCTTAATGTTTTGTCTATCCATTTTATGTATTAGTGATTGCGGGTGAGGATGAAATCAAAAATAGATTGTAATTCAGAACGGAATGGTTCTTTTGATAAAAATTTTAAATCATGGTCAAAAATTTCTTGAGTTTGGGTAGCGAATTTTTTGGCTAAATTTTGGCCATATTCTAAACTTCCATATTCTTTCATTTTTTCGATAACCCAAGCAACTTCTTCTTGGGATTTCTCTTCACGAGATTTGGATAAGATTCCTTTTAGTTTTGATAAGTCCGAGTGATTGGTATTATTTAACAAATGAATTAACATGATGGTACGTTTGCCTTCATAAATGTCGTTGCCCTGTTGATTTTTTTGACCGGCAAAATCGGAAGTTAAATCTAAAAGATCGTCAACAATTTGAAAAGAACGACCAAGTAAAATTCCAAATTTATAAATTGATTCTAATTGAGAATCAGTGGCGCCGGCCAAAATAGCACCAAGCCGCATTGGACCAGCAATGGTGTAATAACCAGTTTTACTTTCGAGGATTAATAATATATCATCTTGGGTCAAATCGAAACGATTATCTTGAGTCCACTTAATTTCAATGGTTTGTCCCAAAATGGTGCGATTGAGCATGTAAAAAAATTCGTCTTGGATTTTTTGAGCAATTTTGGGATCTAAAATTGAATAATTTTGGGATAAAACTTGCCACATTAAGGCGTGAAGAGCATCTCCAGCATTAATAGCTAATTCATTGCCATAAATTTTTTGAAGGGCTGGTTGGCTGCGACGTTGAAGTGATTGATCTTCAACATCATCGTGAATTAAAATCCAATCTTCAGAAATTTGCATGGCAGCGGCGGTTGGTAAGGATTTATTTAAATCAAAACCAAGAGATTGGGCGGTTAACATAACAAGATTGGGACGAAAATATTTACCCTTTCTTTGGGGGTAATCTGAGACTATTTGAAAATGGAAATCTGAAAGAAATTGGTATTTTGATTTTATTTGGCAAAATTCTGGATGATTTTTAATTAGATTGAGATATTTTTCAATTTCGGGCCACAAAATATTTTTGTTTTTAATTAAAACATCAACGGCATTTATTTTTTTCATGAAATTTTTTCAATGGGTAATTCGATAGGGTTGGGTTTAGATGTTTTTCTGACGAGACGATCGAAAGTTAGCGGTGAAATGAAATAAATAAATTCAAATGAAAGTACAGATAAATCGTGAGAGCAAGGCATGAGGCGGGTGACCCAAATGGTAAAAAGAGAAAGGAGTAGACCATTTTGAGCACTTTTTTGAAGATGTTGACGAGTAACTTTTTGAATGGTTTCTTCGGGAATATTGTTGAGTCTAGCTTCAGCGCTTAATTCACGATTACTTTTGATGCCAGAAGAAATGGTGGCAATAAAAGTACAAATGGCAGTGATGATGTTGAAGCCATTATTTTGCTTAGTTAAATCGGCCGAAAGAATAATTATTTCGCCAGCAGTGGGAATGTGGCGAAAAACAAAAAGGGAGATTAAAAAAAGAGTGCCAATGAAACTGCTGATAAAAATTAAAAGATTGTTGTATCGGATACGAATATTTAGGATTGATTTATTTTTTGATAAAAATCGACGAAGGAAAAGCCAAAGAAAACGAAGAACGACAAAAAATCCTAATAAAACGCCCCAGATAGTAAAAATAGTTTGCCAACTTAAAGCCGTGGTTTTTAGAACATGAATCCAAGGAAATTTAAAAATGGTTCCCTGGAGGGGATATTCGGGATAAGGAATGAAATCGTAAAGAAATTTACTGGCATCAATGGGGTGATGATAAAAGTCCATGAAGAAAATACGACCGACTGAAAAGAAAGCTAAAGCTAATAAAATAAAATTAAGAGTGTGAAAAACAACAGACCAACTACCACTTTTAATTTGGCGAGTAAGTAAAATTTGTTGATTATCCCCTTTAGTTTTTTCTAATTCTTTTTCAAATTCTTTTAGATCTGGCTTGAGGTTTTCATTAATAATTCTAAATGGTAAAAAAATTAAGGTTTGAACCACACCAACAAAAATAATAGAAATCCAAGTACTTTTGGTTAAAAAATAAAGACCAAAAAAAAGACTGGCGTAGAAACGAAAACTGCCACCACGAAAAAACCAAACAAGAACAATTACTAAAAAAATCAAAAAGAAAAAAGTGATTAAGGGTAGACGTTGTTTACTGTTGTCTATTTTACGAACATGAGCAAATGATGTTTGATCGGTTTGAATCATTGTCTTAATTATACAATTTAACTTATACTGTATGTATGGCTGAAAATAAAGAAATAATAAGAAGTCAAAATGAGCAAATAGTCAGACAACCGACTGAAAGACCAACTGAAGTAATGAGGGACTTACAAAAGGAAAGAGAAATAATTGTCCCAAGAGAAGTTAAAAATTGGATGGAAAAAGTGGAAGAAGACATTGCTACCGATGATTCGGTTTTACAACCAATTGCCACAGTAACACCAAAAATTACATTACCAACAAACAGACAAAATTTTTCTGATGGATTTAATAAAACTGTTGGAGATGCCGGAAGATGGTTGTCGGAATTTGTGTTTAGATTGATTAAAAGAAACAAAGGTAATGTAAAATTTAAAGAGGAATGAATGAAAGTTTGATAGTTCAACAAATAAGTGGTCTTTTGATATCACTATTGATGATAGTGATGGTTTTGCTGGTATTAACGCTTTTGGGTTTTGTTTTTTTAATGTGGTGGAAATGGAAAGATAGAGAGGAAAAATCGTTAAAATTGGTGACTTTATTAGTGGCGGTGCCTCAGGATAATGAAGTAAAAATTGATGCTGGTGAACAAATTATTAATTCGATATCGAGTATTTATAAATCAGCAAAAATAAAAATTTTTCAGCCTTGGATAGCTCAGCCAAGTATGTCTTTGGAAATTATTGGAACCCATGATGATATTAAATTTTATATTTCTGTTCCGGAGAAATATCAGGATTTAATTGAAAAACAAATTTACAGTGTTTATGCCGGATCAGATATTAAAGTAGTGGAAGAACCTAATATTTACACAAGTGATGGTAAGGTAGAATATTTATGGTTGGCTTTGAAAAAATCACCACACTCCCCGCTTAAAACTTATAAAGAAATAGCGACTGATCCATTGGCAGCAATAACTTCAACTTTATCTAAATTAGATGAAAAGGAAACGGTAGCGATTCAATTAGTGCTGTCACCAACTGGTGGAGAATGGGCCAGAGTTGGTCGAAGCTTTATTAGTAGTACTAAAAAAAGTGAATCTAATCCAGAAAAGGCTTCATATAAAGTTGATGCTAAACAATTGGAATCGATTGAACAAAAAACCAGTAAACATGGATTTGAAGTGGCAATTAGGGTGATGGCAGTGGCTCCAAGCAAGGAAATTGCCAAAATGAATATTGCCAATATTAAGGCTTGTTTTGGTCAATTTGAATCACCATGGAATAAATTTACTAGTAAAAAAATAAGAGCAAAGTCGATGTTTATGATGGATTTTATTTATAAATATCCGGTGTTAATGTGGTTTAGAAATAAAACTATTTTGTCGTCGGATGAAATTGCGGGGATATTTCATTTTCCCAATAAATCAATTGAAACACCAAATATCTATTGGTTAAAGGCAAAAAAAGCACCAGCGCCAACTGATTCACCACAAGAGGGACTTTATATTGGAGATAATTTGTACCGCGGGGTCGATAAAAAATTTTGTATGGCGACAACTGATCGTCAAAGACATTTTTATATTGTGGGACAAACAGGTGTGGGTAAATCTTGGCTGTTGGCCGATATGGCATTGCAGGATATTAAAGCTGGACACGGAGTTTGTTTTATTGATCCCCATGATACTTATGAAAGTATTTTGGAAAGAATTCCACCAGAAAGAATTGAAGATGTGATTTATTTTGATCCGTCTCAAGTGGAAAGACCGATGGGTTTTAATGTGATGGAATGTGATCGAGAGGATCAAAAGGATTTTGTGACGAGTTCGATAATTAATTTAATGTATAAACTTTATGATCCTTATAAGACGGGAATTATCGGTCCACGATTTGAACATGCAATTAGAAATATAATGCTGACGGTGATGATTGAACCGGGGGCAACATTTATTGAAGTGGTTCGTTGCTTGACTGATCAAAGCTACGTTCAAGAATTATTGCCAAAAATAACCGATCCAATGGTAAAAAGATATTGGACTGATCAGATTGCCCAAACTTCTGATTTTCATAAATCAGAAGTATTGGATTACATCGTGTCGAAATTCGGTCGATTTATTACCAATACAATGATGAGAAATATTATTGGACAATCGACTTCGTCTTTTAATTTTAGAAAAGCTATGGATGAGGGGAAAATTTTGATAATTAATTTGGCAAAAGGGACAATTGGTGAAGAAAATTCAGCATTTTTAGGTTTGGTTTTGATTCCAAAAATTTTAATTGCAGCTATGAGCAGACAAGATACTCCAGAGGCATTGAGAAAAGACTTTTATTTGTATGTGGATGAATTTCAAAATTTTGCCACTCAAGATTTTGCCGTGATTTTGTCGGAAGCCAGAAAATACCATTTAAATTTGACTGTGGCTAATCAGTTTATTTCCCAAATGGATGATGAAGTTAAAAATGCTGTTTTTGGAAACGTTGGTACTATTTGTAGTTTTAGATTGGGTGTTCAAGATGCAGGATTTTTAGTTAAACAATTTCAACCAGAGTTTGGTGAACATGATTTATTGAATTTAGGAACCGGAGAAGTTTATATGAAAACCATGGTGAATGGGGTTCCAAAGCAGCCGTTTTCATTGAAAGTAGCTGCAGTAGAAAAGAAAAAACCGGGAGATCCCAAAAAAGCGGAAATGATTAAAAAATTATCGGCGTTGAAATATGGGCGACCAAAAGAATTGGTGGAAGCAGAAATTGCAAAACGAGCTAGATTATAATTCTTTTAGTTTAATACCTTTAGATTCTTCTTTGGAATCGATTAATTCCAAATATTTTTCGGTGGTAGAAATTCTCTTGTGTCCAACGATTTGAGAAACAACATCAATTGGAACGCCAGACTTAAGCTGGAAAACGATAAAAGTATTGCGAAGATCGTTAACTTTAATATCCTTAATATCGGCTTTATTAAAATAACGATTTAAAAGACTTCTAATATTTCTGGCTAATAAACTACGACCGGTTTTAGTGACAAAAACATTTTTAGCTTTACCAGGATAACGACCATCTTCTAGATATTTTTTTAGAGCAGTTTTAGCTGAATTATTTAAAGGAACTATTCGAGAGGAATGTGATTCGTAACTTTCGATTAAAATTTCATTATCTTTAATATTATCTAGTTTTAGATTTTCGATTTCTTTAATTCTTAAACCTGATTGAAGCATTAATTCAACAATGGCAGTGGCGCGATTGTCGTTGCGACAAGCATCACGTAGAGATCGATATTCGATTGGTTTTAAAATTTTTGGTAAATCATTTTCGTATTTTGGATGTTTAACTTCAACAGAGGGATCAATAATAATAACACCTTCATTTTTCAAAAAAGAAAAGAAATTCTTAATAGAATTTAATTTTCTTGAAATTGACTTGGCGGTGTATTCGTTTTGAGTTAAATCCTTTTTGAATAATTCAATTGAATTTTCAGTGACAGATTCAATATTAAGAGATGAATCTTGTTTTTTAAGGAAAGTGATTAATTGGTTTAAGTCACCTTTGTAAGCTACAATAGTATTACTTGACTTGCCATTTTTGGTAAGCGCATTTGTAAAAAGACTTAAAGCGTTTTCAAGTGATAAGTCGGCCATAATTATAAATTTTAATAATAAATATGGCTTATAATAACATTAATTAGGATTAATTACAAGTTTTATGAAAAAATTTTTTTTAATTGTTTTTGGCTTGATAATATCGGGATCGATAATTGGTAATATAAAGACTCAGTTTAGTACTTTAAAAGAAGCAGAAAGACAAAATTTAAAAATAGAAAATGAAATATCTAAACTAAGCCAGGAAAATCAAATTTTAATCCAAAAAGTGGAATATGCCACTAGTAGTGCCTTTTTAGAGCAAGAGGCACGTGATAAATTGGCTTTGGGAAGCGAAAATGACGTTTGGTTGGATTTGGGTGAAGAAAAAAAGATGGATTTGTTTCCTAAGGTTAATGAAACTAAGAAAATAGCTAAAATTAAACAGTGGATTAGCCTGTTTACTCGGTAAAAAAGTTATGATAAACTTCCAGGACAAAAACATGCGGGGTAGTGTACGGCTGCACGTGAGGCTCATAATCTCACAGGCTAGGTTCAACTCCTAGCCCCGCAACAAACAAAGGGGTCGTCTTTAATTAGACGGCTTTTTTGTTTTTTAAACCCAAATCTTCCCCCTGCCCCTTCTTTGACAAGACGGGGTAAAAATAAAAAATATTGATATAATAATCATTACCTAGCAGGGTAGCTCAGTCGGTTAGAGCGTAGCATTCATAACGCTAAGGTCGCGGGTTCGATTCCCGCTCCTGCTACCAATCTTCCCGATCCTTCGGATCACCCTTCTTTGACAAGACGGGTAAGGTTTTAGGGGTATGTAGCTCAGTTGGTTAGAGCACCGATCTTATAAGTCGGGGGTCCATGGTTCGAATCCATGCATACCCACCCTAAAAAGCTAAAAGGGCAAAACCACTTGTCATTAAAATTCCAGCTAAAATTGTTTTCCAAGTAAGAATTTCATTAAAAAATATTATTCCTAAGATTGCCGAAAATAAGGGATAAAATAATGTCATCAATGAGGCTAATGTTAAAGATGGGGCTTTTTGAAAACCATAAATATATAAAACTTCAGCGATTACTAACCAAACAATAGCAGTAACTATAAAAGGCCAGATATTTTTGAAAGTAAAATTGGAGATGGTATTTCTGAAACCTAAAAATAAAACTGGTAAAAATATTAATCCACTAATCATAGCCATAAAACTACTGACTAATAATGGGTTGTAGTCACTTAAATATTTTCTGATTAAAACTCCACCAAAGGCATAAGCTATTTGGGCAAAGATTATTAAAATTAAACCGAACATATTAATAATTTAAAAACATTTTTTCTTTAACTTGACTTAGGGTTTCGGCAGCGACGAGACGGGCTTTTTTAGTTCCTTCCATTATAATTTCTTGAACAATTTCTGGGTGTGATTCGTAATAATGACGTTTTTCTTGGATTGGAGCTAAGAATTTAATAATGTTATCAGCTAATTGATTTTTACAAGCAACACATCCCCTACTGCCAGCCTTACATTCTGATTCAACAATTTTTAGATCTTTTGGGTCGGTAAACATTTGATGATAATAAAAAACCATGCAATTATCTGGATGACCAGGATCAGTGAGACGGATTTTTTGGGGATCGGTATAGGCCATTTTGACTTTTTGGCGAATAATTTCAGGAGAATCACTTAAATAAATGGCATTATTTAAACTTTTACCCATTTTAGAGTTACCATCGAGACCTTTAACTCGGGGAAAATTACCGACTTGAGCTTTGGGTTCAACTAGAACTTGACCATAAATTTCGTTAAACTTTCGAACAATTTCTCGGGCTAATTCGATATGGGGAAGTTGGTCTTCACCAACTGGAACAAGATCGGCTTTAAAGGCAGTGATGTCGGCAGCCTGGCTGACAGGATAACCCAAAAATCCGTAGGTGATATTTTTTTTGAACAATTTTTCTTTTTGTTTAAATTCTTCTTTGGTGGTGGGATTACGTTCGAGGCGAGCAATGGAAACTAAATTTGAATAAAAAACGGTTAATTCGGCGATTTCGGGAATCATAGATTGAATAAAAATGGTGGATTTTTGAGGGTCGATGCCAACGGCGAGATTGTCCATAACCACCTCTCGTACATTATCGCGAACTTTACTGGGGGTTAAAAAATTGTCTGTTAATGCCTGAACATCGGCAATAATTACAAATGTTTCATATTTATCTTGAAGTTCGACACGAGATTTAAGAGCACCAAAATAGTGGCCAATATGGAGTGGGCCAGTGGGACGGTCGCCAGTGAGAATTCGTGGTTTTATTGTCATAAGAGATTTTAACAGATTTTTAAACCCTCCGCCCTTCGGGCACCTCCCTTGACAGGGAGGCTTCCAAAAACATAATTTATTGGTATAATAGACGAAGTTTATTAGGGCCGAAGTTAGGTATTCTGTAGAACAGAAGAAGGAACATTAGGCAAAAAAAATTAAATGACAAAAGAAAAAAAACAAATAAAAGCAGAATTAAGAACTGTTTTAGGTCGAAAGGTTAAAAAAATAAGAAAAGAAGGTTTATTGCCAGCAACCGTTTATGGTCGTAATTTTGAACCAATTTCAGTTCAATTTAAAGCCATGGAATTGGAAAGATTTTTTGATGAAGTTGGAGAATCTGGATTAGTGGAATTATTGCTTGATACTCAAAAAATACCAGTTTTATTTAGAAATCCACAATATAGTCCAATTGAAGGTAGTTTAATTCATATTGATTGTTATAAGGTTAATTTGAAAGAAAAAATTACAGCAACCGTGCCAATTGAATTCATTGGAGAGTCTCAGGCGGTTAAGGAAGGAAATAATTTAGTAGAAGTTACTAATGAGGTTGAAGTCGAAGCTCTACCTGCTGATTTACCAGAAAGTATAACAGTAGATATTACTGCATTGGAAACTGTTGAAGATATGATAACTGTTGGTGATATTAAATTGGGTGAAAAAGTGGAAATGGTGACTCAATTAGAACAAGTGATCGTTAAAGTTGAAAAACCAAGAGTTGAAGAAGAAGCACCAGTGGAAGAAGCACCAGTGGAAGTCCCAGCTACTGAGCAAAAGGGTGAAGAAGAAAAGAAAGAAGAATAAACTTTATTTAGACAGCGAATAATAAAGCCTGTCAATATCGTCCCGAGTAGGATCGAGTTGGCGGGCTTTTTGGATGGAAGCTAAACTGTCTTGTTTTTGATTTAAAAGAAATTGGACTCGAGATAATTCAATGTAATCTTCGGTTGATTTATTGGACTTGGAATTTAAATAATCAACTTTTTTTTGAAGTTCTGATGGTTGATAATTAAATTTGTAATCGCTTATTTCGGAAGCATTTAATTTTTGTTCAAGTTTTGCAGCATTTATCCAATCATTGTTTTGAACTAAAAGACGCCATAAATTGAGACGGCCAGAATAACTATCGCCTTGATTTAGGCTAAATAACTGTTTTTTGGTTTGAGTAAAAATGTCTGGATTTTTATTTAAAACAAAAAAATTTAGACTGATTATGAAAATTAAAAAAAGGACAACTAAAATTTTTGTTGTTAAAATAAGGTCGATTTTGATTAAAATTTTTTTATTTAATATCGATTCCATTGGGCCAAGAAGAAGTAATTAAAAGTTCGGGTGTTAAATTAAATTTGGAAATTAATTCTTGGTAAATGGTTTCAGTAACAAAAGGAATAAATGGATGAAGAAGTTTTAGAGAAGTGGTTAAGACGGTAAGTAAGATCGGAATGGTTTCTTCTCCCCTATCTTTGGCATTTTCGATGTAAATATCGCAAAATTCATGCCAGAAAAATTTATATAAATCTTCACTGGCTTGACCAAAACGATAATTTTCTAAATTTTTGGTGGTAGAAGCGATGATTTTGTTGAGTTTGGATAAGATTTCAGAATCGACAGAAGTTAGTTTTGATTTGTCAATATCAAGAGAAACTTTTTGAGGGTTTAACCTGTCGATAAGCATTTCGACAAAACGGGAAGCATTCCAAATTTTATTAACAAAATTACGTTGAGCACGGATTTTATCTTCAGAAACAACAAAATCACTGGCAGGAGCAATACCGATGATTAAAGCCATGCGAAGAGCATCGGTGCCGTATTTTTCGGTCATATCGAGTGGATTGACAACATTTCCCTTAGATTTCGACATTTTTTGACCTTTAGAATCGACACAACGGGCATGAAGATGAACAGTTTTAAAAGGAACGTCGTCGGTAAGATAAAGACCAAACATAATCATGCGGGCAACCCAGAAAAATAAAATATCCCACATGGTGTCCATGACGGTGGTGGGGTAAAAATATTTAAAATCAGGCGAAGATTTTTGAGGGTCAGCAGTGTTAAATCCAATAGTGCTTAATGGCCATTGACCGCTTAAAAACCAAGTATCAAAAGTGTCAGTTTCTTGAATTAAATTTTTGGATTTACATTTTGAACAATGATCTACTTTTTCAACGATAAAATCGGCATTAACTGGTGCAACTAAGGACTGAAGACCAGAATTGATTTCTTCAAAAGAATATTTATCTTTGATATTTTTGTAAAAGTCAGAGACAATATTTTTGTTTTT
>Ga0074198_1000628_pt1 | contig 33248 bp, 34 predicted proteins | sample EPASupsiteSAE323_FD_64527 | JGI IMG/M metagenome (GOLD analysis project Ga0074198, IMG submission 64527) | Bioremediated contaminated groundwater from EPA Superfund site, New Mexico - Sample SAE3-23 | ecosystem: Environmental > Aquatic > Deep subsurface > Groundwater > Contaminated ... | reverse complement strand
AAATCCATGCATTCGTCTGAAATGAATATTGAATTTAACCGGGAGATTGACTCACCTTACCCGGGAATAATATATGAGACAGACAGTAAATCTGATGTCATTGATACACGGATCAATCCTCCCTGGAAGATACTGATAGTAGATGATACTAGTAGTTCGATTCAGGTTATAAGGATGATTTTAGAAAAGGCCGGGTACCAGGTCATGATAGCAGGTAGTGGCGAGAGTGCAATAGAGAAGATAATATTAGATCCTCCTGATCTTGTTCTCATGGGTGTATTGATTCCGGGTATTGACGGATATGAAACATGCAGGAGATTAAAAGGACTGGATAATGTAAAGGATATCCCGGTGATCTTCTTATCCTGTTTATTCGGGACGATTGATAAAGTCAAAGCTTTCAGGAGCGGAGCGGTTGATTATATGATAAAACCGATTGATCCTGAAGAATTACTGGCCAGGATCAATACTCATCTTACAATTAATCACCTAAAGAGGCAGGTTGAACAAAAAAACCACGAATTGAGGTGTGAGATTCTGGTAAGAAAAGAGGTGGAATCAAGGTTGATAAAAGTTCAGGAAGAACTTGAAGAAGATGTAACTTCCCGGACTCATGAACTGGATGATACAAATAAAAAGTTAATATTCAGAAATATTCTCCTGAAAACCCAGCAGGAGACATCTCTTGATGGAATTCTGGTGTCAGGCGATGAACACCGAATACTCTCATACAACCAGCAGTTCTTACATATCTGGCAGATCTCTCCTGATATTTTGGAGAGAGAATCAAATAATATGATTTGGATGATAAGGGATAAGATCGAGGATTTATTATTATTCGACGAACTGGTTTTATACTATTCCGAGCATAAAAGCGAAAAGATTAGAAAAGAGATAAAATTAAAAGATAACAGGTACCTGGACTGTTACGGAGCCCCAATGATAGGTCTGAACGAAAAATTTTGTGGACGTGTCTGGTATTTCAGGGATATTACCAAACAGAAAAGGATTGAAAGGGAGATGAAGACTGCAATATTTCAGATTGATAAGGATCTGAAAATACTGGCCGATTTAAACGATCAGATAAGAAACCCTCTTTCAATTATGAGTCTGCTCGCAGATGATATTGAGACAGGAAAGAAGGAAAGATTACTTAAAGAGATAGAAAGAATTAATTGTTTGGTAGATATGCTTGATAAAGGCTGGATCGTTTCAGAGAAGGTCATGGAATTTTTGAGGAAACATTATGTTGGGTATGTTCAGGTTGATGAGTTGTGATATTCGAGATAAATAAAAAAGGTTATCCGAGTTCAACCGGGAATTAAGTACGCCTGAAAAACATAATAATAGTCTTCAAGCCCGGTTTATCAGATATTCTCACCAACGGAAATCAGATCATATATCCCAAAGTGGAGTATGATCAAAAACTTTTTTGCTGTATAACTTTTATTATTATATTATGAAGAAAATAGTATTTGCATTAATAATACTAATGCTTTTAACAATAACCGTATCAGCAACGATTATTGATATCTCAAAAGGATATAATGGTTCAGGGTGGGGAGTTTCAGTATATAGCCAGGATAAATGGAGTGGTTCTATTACAGGAGATGCAAATGTAACCAAATGGGAGGGTGATGGAGATGCTAACTATTCTGTGACAGGTGCAGAGATGTCACTATCTGCGAATATTAAAAAGGCGACGAACTCTACCAATCTGCTTAGGGTGGATATACTAAAGGATGGTAAAGTTGTAGATTCATCAAAAACAAACACCTCATACGGTGTTATTCTACTCCGGGTTCCTTTCAGTAACTATGAGTAAATCCCAATATTAATAGTAAAAACCAGACCTTAAGTTCTGCATAGATCCTTTTTTGATCTCCCTTTTTTTAAATAAGAAAGACTTAACCAATTTCAGTTCTCTACTACCATATGGTTTCATTAGATCAATTGCCCCGGATTGACAGGTTAATTCTTCTCACAGCCGGTTGTTTTATAATTCTGGCCGGACTTAAGATGAGTGGCGGGTTTATCGGCCCTTTGTTAATGGCCGTTTTTGTAGCTATAATCTTCTCAATAGTTTCACAGTGGTTGCAAAAAAGAGGGATTAGATCAAGAGTAGCGAGTTACCTGGCTTTTTTTATATTTATTACATGTCTGATAGGTGTATTAGCTATTGTGATGTATTCTGTAACCCCGTTGATAAGCCATATACCAAAGATAGAAGCTGGTATAACTTCTAACATGAATACACTTCAGTTATCCCTTTCAAAAATTGGTATTGATCTCTCGATGATTATTCCCGCAAGTCAATATTCAGGTTCACTCTCATCAATTTCGCCGGAGTTAATAAATTCAGTCATCGGCCAGGTATCAGCCCTGTTTATTGTTCTTTTTACTACCCTGTTTCTACTCCTTGAGGCAACAGTTTTTTCGAGAAAAATAAATTTTGTGCTGGGTTCGCATATGAATGAACTTGCAGACAAGATAACTGAATTTGGCTCAATTGTAATTGAGTATGTAATTATCAGAACAAAAGTAAATTTTGTAACCGGCGCAGGATTTGGCATTGCTCTCTTTTTCATGGGTGTACAGGATCCGTGGTTATGGGGGCTGCTGATGTTTATCCTGAACTTTGTCCCATATATCGGGTTTTTAATAGCACTTATTCCTCCTACACTCCTGGCACTGGTGGATATTAATCCAATGTCTGCACTTCTAGTAGTTATTATTGCAACCTTGATAAACACATTATCAGAAAATGTGCTCTTTCCTGAACTTGCAGGAAGGAGCATGCAATTATCGCCAGCTATAGTCTTTATCTCAATGGTCTTCTGGGGATATTTCCTTGGTGCTTCCGGAGTTATTGTAGCCGTTCCATTAACAGTACTCACGAAAATGATCCTTGAAAGTTTCCCGGAAACAAGGCGGTTTGCAATGCTCTTAGGAATCGGGGATAGCGATCAGAAGGATTACAATTGATTATCATCGCATAGCGGATAAGGAATTTTAATAATCTGTAACATTCCCTATTTGAACTATAATTCACAAGTTCATTAAGTAATTTCACATAGAAATATTATTAAACCTAATCGTAAAGTACAATTCATGAAACTGCTTCATGCATGTATCATTATCTCAGCGGTTCTCCTTGTTCTGGTAACCGGGTGTACAACCCAGAACCAGGCAGTAACGAGTACGAGTACCCCTGTGCCTACAACTGAACCGACATCAGAACCAACAGTTTTGCCGGATACAAGCATTCAGGCTCAAAATTCAACACCGATCACTGATCCCGTGCTGTTTGGAACATGGTACCTGAAACTTATGTCTGAGCAGAACGGGACCGCACTTGTACAGACGATTAACCCACAGATAACGGTATTTTTTGATGAGAATCTAAATATTAACGGAAACTCAGGGTGCAATAATTACAATGGAGTATATACCCTTACGGATAAAACAACCCCCTATGGGAAAGAGATAACGATTGGCACACTTGCTACTACAAAGATGATCTGTAACAACAGCGATATTGAAAACACCTACCTGCAGATCCTTCAGAAAGCGACAAGTTACCTGGTTAATGTAAATCAGGAGTTGTCAATTGTTGATAATGCAGGCAATACCCTGGTATATCAGAGGACACCATATAGTGAAACTGCAGTGCCACGCGGCAGTTAATCTTTTTATGAAAACAACATGATGGATTTCCCATCATGGATTTTTAGAGCCCGGGTTATCCGGCAACATAGTATAAATTGATTATTTTACTGGTTTTTTCTCATTTCAGTTCATAACCAGCATAAGTACTCCTATGGCCACCATAAGCACTGCAAACAACCATTGTAAGCTGGATGCTTTTATCCGGTGTGCATATCTTACCCCCACCTGTGCCATAGGTATTGTGGTTACTGCCAAAAGGATCCACTGAAGAAGATCGACATAACCGATCGAACTGAAAGGAAGCCCGGCGACTCCAAGCCCATTGTAAATGTATGCTATAACAGAACCGGCCGAGGAGAACATAATACATGCAGAAGAGGTTCCGATAGCATAGTGCATCGGGTACTTCAGGAGTATTACCAGTATCGGGACGAGAACAATACCGCCTCCAATCCCGGCAAGACCTGAAAGTACTCCTATCAGGAGCCCTACTGTAACATGAATCATGAGACCTTGCTTTATATCATAACCCGTGTATTCACGGATCTTAAAAACCATCCTGACAGCCATCAGGATAACAAGAAATGAAAAGAAGATACGCAGGATATCTCCAGGGAGATGAGAAGCCAGTGTTCCTCCAAGGAGGCCTCCTAATACTGCAGATATCCCCATTGGAATGACAGCCCCCCAGTATACGGTTCCTCTTTTGCTATGGCCATATGCTGCACTAGCCACTGTCGGGAAGGTTACTGCCATTCCTGTCCCAAATGCAATCCTCATTGCAAGGGTATTATCAAGTCCTGTGGATGAGAGCAGCCAGTACTGCACAGGAACCATGATAAAACATCCCCCTACTCCGAATAATCCTGATGCAAATCCTGAAAATGAACCGGTAGTGAGTAGAATCAGGGATGAGAGTAAAAAATCCATTTTATGTCAGGATGTGCTTAAGAGCCATTATTACTGGGTCTTTAAAACCGAACTGATAAACTCAACCGGTAACATAGTTTTTTCAGAGATCTGCTCATGGGATAATCCCTCATCTCCCAGGCGAATTACTATATGTTCCATAGACTCACCAACCTCAATGAGATTCCCATCAGGATCAAAGAAACGGATAGTTCGCTGATTCCATGGAGTTACCTGTATCCTGTGAAGAATTGGAATTTTTTTCTCAAAGATTTTATCAGCAAACTCCATTATCTCTTCTGTCTCAAAGTAGATCTCCTGGGCAGGTCTTTCAGGATTTGATACCAACTCTGTATCCGGATATAGAAGGGGGATAGCTATTTTTTTATCCCACAATGAAATCCCACAGGCAAATGTTACCAGTCCTCCGATATCAAGTTCAACAGGTAGATCGAAAAGTTCCAGGTAGAACTGTTTAGAGACAGAAATATCAGAACATAACAGGACAACCGAACGATATTGAATCATTTTATTACCCTAAAGCCTTAAAAGACAATATTTTTGAGAACTTATACAGGTTCTCATGTATAAGAGGTTGTATTCTTTGAGATAAATGTCAATTGGTTGCCTTCTGGTTTCGAGTGATTTGTTTATCCGGATTTAAACAATAATCAGAAAAATTACTAAAAATTTGCTACATACTGTCAAAATTCAGATCCATTTTTTATGCCTGAAGTACCATATCATCACTGAGGCAATAACTGCCATAGAGATCAATACCGACGGATATCCATAGGGATGCGATTTTTCGGGCATATTTTCAAAGTTCATACCATATATTCCGGCGATAAAGGATAAAGGCATAAAAATCGTGGTGATGACGGTAAGTACTTTCATTATTTCATTTGTGTGGTTTGCAATATTTGAGAGATATATGTCCATTAGACCTTCAATCATTTCCCGGTAAACATCCACATCTTCTGAAATTTTTACCCCGTGATCATATACATCACGAAGGTAGAGATGAGTAGTATTGCTGATTAACAGAGAATCAGTTCTTTCAAGTCGTATGACAAGTTCGCGAAGTGCCCATACAAGTCGTCTGAACCAGATCAGATCATGTCTGAAGTGTTGAATATTGCTGATAGCATCTTTTCTCGTGGCTTTAACAACTTCATCTTCAAGTTCTTCAATACGTTCTTCAAAACTTTCCAGAATGGTAAAATACCCGTCAACGATGATATCGATTATTGTATATGCCAGGTAATCTATGCCATAATCTCTGAATCTTCCTGTTGAACGCTGTATTCTGGATTCAATCTCCTTAAAAAGACCGGCGGATTCACTACAGGTAATAAGAATATTTTTTGTGAGGATGATACTTACCTGGTCCTTCCTGATATTAATTGAATCATTTTGTAAATTTGCCAGAACTATGAAGAGGTACTCATCAAATTCATCGATTTTGGAGCGGGTTTTGGTGTTTAAAACATCTTCAATAACAAGCGGATGAACTGAAAAACGTAATAGTACTCTTTCTATAAGGTCCACATCAGCAAACCCGCTGATCTGAATCCAGGCATTGCTGTCAGAAGGGACAATCTCAGGCAACTCTTCCGGAGTGACAGGATGAAATCCCGTAAAATCCTTATCTGAATAGATTAGAACACTGACACTTGTTGGTTCAGGACTTGTATTCCCTATATATGTAGGAGTACCCGGTGGAAGTCCGGTCTTATTTGTAATTCTTTGATTATTATTCAAAATATTCAATCCGAAGAATAAATAAAATCAGGAGATAAAAAAAGGTTACTGATAGGAGTATAATCCTGAGGTTATATATCAGACGGTTTTCTTATAATGCATTTTTATCTTGATTAGAAAGAACCAGATTATCATTCTCAGGCAAATGAAGAAAGGTTTTGATATGACGATGTCAAAGCATATCAAGTTAGTATTTAAGTACAATAGTGAAGATATCGGGATCCGGCCCTGGATTTCATATGGAAAAAGGGAGATTAGTGATCAACTGCTTTGCATTATGGCGGAACATCTATGTCTGTCTGTTCCACAATTCTTTGATTAGTAAAAATCCGTGAAACCATATGTGGTAAAGAATTACTCATCACTACTCTCCGTTCATATTATCATCTCTTACATAATATTCTGCATACATATCAATAGGACCGGCATAACATCCAGGATATAGGGTATGATTCGGAGTAATGAAAGTAAACAATCTGATGATAATCAGGATGCAATTTTTTCATTAGATATTCCGGATGTATATAATAGACTTAATTCGAATCCTTCAGGTCTTTCACGATCTGAAGCGGAACATCGGCTCACAGAATATGGAAAAAACACCCTGGTAAAAACAAGGAAAAAATCCATTTATATAAAATTTTTAGCAAATTTCACTCACATGATGGCAATTCTCCTTTGGATTGGAGGGATTGCGGCATTTATTGCAATGATGCCCCAGCTTGGAATTGCCGTCTGGATGGTAAACCTCATCAATGGTCTCTTCTCCTTCTGGCAGGAATTCAGGGCTGAAAAAGCTGCAGATGCTCTTATGCAACTGCTTCCCTTGAAAGTCCGGACCAAACGCGAGGGAATAATTCAGGAAATTTCTGCTGAAGACCTTGTCCCGGGAGATATAATAGTACTATCAGAAGGTGATCATATCTCTGCTGACGGGCGACTTATTGAAGCTTCCCAGCTTAGGGTTGACCAGTCTACTCTGACCGGAGAGTCGCATCCGGTAAAAAAAGTTGCCGACCCGATATACGATACTGGTTTTTCAAAAATTGAATATCCGAATCTCATATTTGCCGGGACAAGTATAGTATCCGGGACTGGCCTTGCTGTTGTAATTACAACAGGCATGAGTACAGAGTTTGGAAAAGTAGCTAACCTTACCCAGGGAATTGAAGGGGAAAAAAGTCCACTTCAGCAGGAGATGATTCATGTTACCAGGATGGTAACCATCGTTGCAGTAAGTGTTGGTATCCTTTTTTTTCTCATGCTGATAACACTCACGACTGTAACTCTTGCAGAGAGTTTTATTTTTGCTCTTGGAATGATTGTTGCCTTTGTTCCTGAAGGACTCCTCCCAACAGTCACTCTTGCCCTTGCCCGCGGTTCCCAACGGATGGCTAAACGAAATGCCCTTATTAAGCGATTATCTGCAGTCGAAACACTGGGTTGTACTTCAGTAATCTGTACAGACAAGACGGGCACCCTGACACAGAATGAAATGACAGTAAACAGGATCTGGATTCCTGGTGCATATTTCTCTGTCACCGGGGTTGGGTATACACCGGAAGGGGAGATACAAAATGATGAACCTGAAATTACTTCGGAAAAACTGGATGATTTATCCCATGTTCTGACTGCCGGAGTTCTCTGTTCTAATGCACGTCTGTTGGCACCGGATACAGGTTCACCGCAATGGACCGTTCTGGGTGACCCTACTGAAGCTGCAATTCTTATTGCTGCAGCCAAAAAGGGTATCCGTTATGAACAGGAGAACAGGACATATCCGCGTATCCGGGAATTTCCTTTTGATTCACGTCGGAAACTCATGAGCACCATTCATTTTGCAGAAGATGAGCAGGTTGTCTATCTGAAAGGTGCTCCAAAGGAAGTTATTGAACTTTCAATAACATATAAGGAAGAATCCGCCTTAAAACAACTAACTGAAGAAAAACGTGCAGAGATAATGGCGGTGAATGATTTATTTGCAGAACAGGGCCTTAGGGTTCTTGCAATTGCCATGAAAAAATTACCTGCAGATCACTTATATGAAAATCCTGAAGATGTGGAATATGATCTGACGTTTCTTGGTCTCGTCGCCATGATGGATCCTCCAAGGCCTGAAGTTACACAAGCGGTGCAGAAATGTCATCATGCCAGGATCAGAATCATTATGATTACCGGGGATTATGGCCTGACGGCAAAGAGCATTGCACGAAGGATTGGAATTATTACCGGGGATAATCCCAGGATATTAACCGGTGCAGACCTTGATCAGATGTCGGAAGATGAATTAAAGGAAGCCCTCAGTCAGGAAGTTATCTTTGCACGTGTAGCTCCTGAACATAAATTAAAGGTTGTTGAAACCATGCAGGCATCAGGTCATATAGTGGCTGTTACCGGGGACGGAGTAAATGATGCACCGGCGCTTAAAAAGGCAGATATCGGTGTTGCTATGGGAATATCCGGGACTGATGTTGCAAAAGAAGCAGCTGACATGGTCCTGACAGATGATAATTTTGCATCAATTGTCAGTGCAGTGGAAGAAGGAAGAGCAGTATATGCGAATATAAAAAAATTTGCAGGGTATATTTTTACCAGCAACACGCCTGAAGCAGTACCATTTATCCTTTTCGCTTTTAGCAAGGGACGAATCCCCCTGGCACTGGATGTAATGCCGATACTATCCATTGATCTCGGGACAGATATGCTTCCTGCCCTCGCATTAGGATCTGAACCGCCTGAACCTGGTATCATGGACAAACCTCCCCGAAACCTCAAAGAACATGTTATTACTAAAACATTATTGTTAAAGTCATATCTCTGGCTTGGATCAATTCAAAGTCTTGCTGTCATGTCTGCCTTCTTTTATGAGTATTGGACAAACGGGTACTGGGGGCAGATCTTTGATCTCCCTGCTGAAGGTCCTGTTTATCATTCAGCGGTAGGGATGGCGCTTGCAGCCGTGGTCACAACCCAGATCGGAAATGTTCTGGCCCAGCGAACCGAAAGAAGTTCCATCTTCTCAACAGTGTTTTTTTCTAACCCGATGATATGGGTGGGGATCGCAAGTGAACTCATCATAATATTCTTGATAATTTATCTTCCATTCTTCCAGAATATCATAGGAACCGCTCCTTTTCCCGTTGAAAACTGGATATTTCTGTTCGCCTTGGCTCCGGCACTGTTACTTGCTGAAGAATTAAGGAAAGGCGTTTTAAGGATGATTGAAAAGAGAAACGTGGCACGAAAATACACAGAAGGGATATCATGAAGATAATCATAATCGGTTGTGGACGGATGGGATCAGGGCTTGCACTCTACCTGGTACGTTCCCGTCATGATGTAACGGTTGTGGATAATGATCCAGGTGCAATTGATCGTCTGGGGCAGATGTTTAACGGGCAAATCATTCTGCGTGATGCACTGGACAAAGAAACATTCCACGACAGCGGCATTGAAAAAGCAGATGGACTTGCAACAGTCACGGGAAATGATGCCGTAAATATCGTTGTGGCCAGGGCTGCAAGGCAGATGTTTCGTGTTCCCAAAGTCGTTGCGAGGACACATGACCCGAGATATTCAGAAATATATCATAAACTAGGAATCCAGACGGTTACCAATGTTTCTCTTGGTATTGAAAGGATTTCCGAATTACTTACATTCTCTTACCTTGATATTATCCGTGGAATTGGCAATGGTGAAGTGGGCATTATAAGGTATGAAATTCACCCAATGCTTGCCGGCCAACAGGTAAAAGATCTCACAGTACCAGGGGAAATAATTGTAATATCCCTGACACGGAAGGGAAAAACCAGTATTCCTACTCTTGGGACCATATTTGAGAAAGGAGATGTAGTACATATTGCAGTTGAAGAACGGTCAGTCGATCGCCTTAAAAATTTCCTGCAGGTCACAGGAGGAGGATGATGACATTATCTGTTCTTATTGCAGGTGGAGGAAAGGTTGGCACATATCTGGCTAAAATCCTGTTGTCAGGAGATCACCAGGTAACCATCCTGGAAGACGGAAAAGAAGACTTTGAACGGTTACAAAAAGAATTTCCCGGTTCTGTATTAATGAAGGGGAACCCTACAAATCCCCATGATTTAAGTGTTGCAGGAATCAGAGCAGTCCAGGTTGTAGCTGCTGTGACACGGTTTGATGAGATGAACCTGGTTATCTCAAGTATTGCAAAATTTGAATTCAGGGTTAAAAGAACGATTGTAAGGGTGAATAACCCGAAAAATGCATGGTTGTTTACAAGAGAGATGGGTGTGGATGTCTCGGTAAACCAGGCTGATTTAATGGCCCATCTTATTGCAAGGGAGATGTCGGTTGTAGATATGATAACCATGCTCAAACTCCATACCGATGAATATTCACTTGTCGGGAATATTGTCTCAAAAGGTTCGTTTGCATCGGGAAAATCAATAAAAGACATTCATTTTCCACAGGAATGTGTGCTCTCCGCAATAATCAGGAATGGAAAACTGGTGATTCCAAAGGGCAATGTGGTTATAATTCCCGGTGACGAAGTGCTGGCTGTTATACATGAATCTGCTATTGAACAGGTTCGGCAGATTCTCCAGGATACTGTGTAAAAAATCTTATCATTTCTTTTTGCATAATCCGTTTAAGTTCATCTGTACTAACAATAGCCAAATCTGGCACTATAGACCAGAAATAATTAAAATTAAACCTGTCTTTCAAAATTTCTTTCGCTAATTTTTCATATTTAAACATCAGTAGGGTGTTTATGTTGATTTGATGCACAGATTCATAAGAACCAAGTATTCTGGTATCCACGGGCAAATCATCCCTTACCCTCCGGATATACCTGATATTTGACCTGATTAGATCCGGGGTAATTACCCCGGAGTGGGCTGATATCATAATATCCGCAGGGAGATCCATGATCATCTCAAGGGTTCTGATATAGATATCAAGACCCTCATAATCGATATATGGTATTGGATCTTCAACAAGATCGCCGATATAAAGAACTCTCTCTTTTCGATCAAAACAGATGGATGAATCAGATGTATGCCCTGGAGCGTAAATAAATTCTACCTCTTCGTCTTCAAAACAGATCCTGTTCTCAAAAGTCATAACCGGAAGACTAATGTTTACTTCTCCTCTGGTAAGTGAAAAGAGACGATTCAGATCAAACAGACCGCGTTCTGACATCCTTTTCCGACAGCAGATATGACCAATAATCAATGCCTCAGGAAAAGCACAATTCCCCCAGATATGGTCCCAGTCAGAATGTGAGTTGAAAATAATTAATTTCTGCGATATCTGTTTATCATTCAGGTAATCTTTTACAATATCCATGGATTCTGGACCCAGATGAGTATCACAAAGGAAAATAAACCGCTTTCCCAGGATAAGAACAATGGATATTCCATCATCAAAAGTTAGCATTCTTATTCTGGCTGAGACTTCTTTGATATTTATCATTGGATCTCTTCAAATCATTTATTATTCAATAGTAAAAATTACCGAATTTGTATTTAATAATTTATTTGCAATTAGGTGTTCAATGTGACATATATTACAATGTTTCAGTCCTGATTCCAGATATCTATTATTTATGCAATAAATGTATTTGGAAATCCACATATCTTTCATAAATATGTAAAAGAAAAGCATAAATGCTTTAAAGGTGTGGTAATATCTATGAATGGTTCAGTACCGACCAATGAAGAAATGGCAGCTTATGTTGGAAAGATGCCATGGTGGCTTGTCCTGGTATGGGGAATATTAGCGGTAATAATTGGAATTATGCTGGTATCACAGCCTCTTATTACTGCATTTTTATTGATTACCTTAATGGGAGTATACTGGTTTGTCGGAGGTATCTTCTCTCTTTTAAGTTTAATCAGTGACCGGACCAATGCAGGTTGGAGAATATTTATTGCGATAATAAGCATTATTGCAGGTTTAATCATAATGACCTACCCGCTATACAGTTCGTTAATTGTGCTGGAACTCCTGGTCTTTATTATTGGGTTATGGGCACTGGTTATCGGAGGAACCTATTTATATAACTCCTTTGCAAATAAGGATGCCGGGGCAGGAATTCTGGGCATAATAAGTATCATATTTGGTATAATACTGTTAATATTCCCGTTCGGAGCAGCTTATGCACTCCCGATTGTAGCAGGAGTAGTAGCATTGGTTGCAGGATTCTCTGCAATCATACTCTCTTTCCAGATTAAGAAGACACAAAATTCTTCATAATTTTTTTTAAAACAGGCAAATTGTAATCGATTAACGGTCTGTTATTTTTGATCTCATCAACCGAGTTAATTAGCCTCTCTTTCATTCTGAAATTACAGTCCTTTCTTTAAAGGACTGAAGTAACCGGTTATAAATAGGTTTATCGGCGATTAACGAATTCTACGCGCACGATTATCGAATTGTCGGAATATCACCCATGATACATATATATATAGGAAGAATATTTCAAAGGTGAATATACCTCTGATTCCCGGCTTCAAAAGAAAAGTTTCACAAAAATAAATTTTTTTTTAGTTATGTAAGAATTTGATGATTTAAAAACTGTCAAATCTTCGCCCTTTTGTAACTCAGGGCCGTAACTCATATAAATAAACGCTATTTCGAAACCTTTAATTCAATACTTACCGAATAAATCAATTACCACAACGGGTCTCATATGCCATGTGTGTGGTATTGCAACGCGAGCACTCTTGTGTCTGATCTTGAGCTACGCAGGAGATAGGTTTACATGGAAGAGATTGTATTAGGCATTGGTATTACTGCATTGGCGGGAGCTCTTGCCACAGTTGCCGGTGCTGCGGAAGACACTGAATCTGATATCGGATCACAGGGTGACCCGAATTCACAGGTCCAGCTGGCTCCGCAGATGGGTTATATCCACCGCATCTTTAACAAGGCAATCTCCGGTGAGCCACCGGCATACGGAGCCTGGTGCGTCATCGGGGCAGGAGTTGCCTGGGCATTGATGCAGATTAACTACAACCCGGCACTTGCTATTATTCTCGGTTCATTAATCGCGATATTCGTTCAGGGTATATATTGTACCTCCGGATACCTCGGTAGAACAGCAAGTCTGGCAAAGTTTCAACAGCCGGTGTACATTGATATCATAAAGTCACTTACACCAGTGACGATGGCACATGCGTTCGTCGCGATCTTTTGTACGGTCGCGATGTGTTACCTGATGGCATCAGCACTTCATCATCCGTTCGCTCTCCCCTTGCTAGGTTTAGTATGGGGTATTGCGCTTGGTGCCGCAGGCTCTGCAACCGGAAATCCGTTTTATGGAAAGGAGCGCCAGTACCAGAACCAGAAGTTCGGGGCAGGCGTACCGATTTCAGCATCGGGTAATATTGTCAGGTATGCAGAAGCAGGACAGCGTTCCTCCCTAGATAACGGATGGTTCACAACGAAATTTGCCGGACCAGCGTCAGGCATTTGTTTTGGGCTTATTGTGTTTCTCGAACTCTGGCGTACCGTGCTCTTTGAGAGTTTCGCCGGAGGTTGGGGAGCAATTATCATGGGAGTAATATTAATTCTGGTCTTCACATTCATCGACCGCTGGGTTGAGAAGTGGGGTCGGAAAACTTACGGACCATATACCAAAGAGGAGACCTCATCATGAGCGCACTTGGAGGTAAGGCATCCGGTGGAGAGGGAATAAACCCGACCGGATCAGTCGTAGGTATTATTATTCTCATAGTCTCGATCGCTGCAACATACGCACTTGGTTTTTCAATAATTCCACTAATCGGTATCATCATTGGTGGAGCACTAATCGGATTCGGAGTTCACTTTGTTCCGGTCGGCGGTGCTCCGGCAGCAATGGGGCAGGCCCCAGGTATCGCAACAGGTGTCGCTATGCTCGCCGCAGGAGCAGGTCTTGCAGGTCTGTTTGGTGGCGCATGGGCATATGAAACAACTGGAGGAGACTTTTTAGTCGCTATAGTTGGCGGTGCAGTTGGTGGGGGTCTTATGATGGCCATCACCAGTCTGATGGTAAATGCCACCTATGTCTTTGCAATGGGTATCCCTGCTGCATCAGGAAAGGTTGATAAGGACCCCATAACCGGTGATACATTCCCAGAATACAAATCCCAGGGAACAGAAGGACACGGTCTGCCGTTTATCTCCTTCTTCGGGGGAGTCATTGGAGGACTTGTTGCAGGACTTGGCGGTACTCTGATTTACATTGAACTTCTCAATGTCTACAGTACTGGTCTGCCCGTTATCATGCAGGCAGATGCAGCCGCAATACAGCCGCTGGCAGTCTCACTTGCAGGGATCTTCGCAATAGGATTCTTCCTGGTGAATGCAGTTCTGGCAGCATACAACATCACAGGTACAATTGAAGGGCCGCACGACCCCAAGTTCAAACGGGTTCCGCGGGCAATAATCGGTTGTGCTGTTGCATCAGCATTCTGCGGGTTTATCTCAATGCTGCTGCTCTTTAACACAGGGATGTGAGGAACTACCATGACAGTTAAAATGGAAGCATCAGCAGGGAAATTAGCACATAATACCCTGATGACCTATGGAATTATCATCGCTATTGTCGGTATCTACCTCACTTATCTGAATACTTTGACCGGTATCGCTGTCTTCTCCTTCTTCGGGGGAATTGGCGCTATCGCAGCACTTTGGTGGGGTTCTGACACAATTAAGCATCTTTGCAGTTACGGACTTGGAACAGGTGTTCCATCTGCCGGAATGATTGCATTCGGAGCCGGGGCTATTGCAATGATTGCAGGTACCAAATTCGGGCTTGCATCACCTATTGTAGTCCTGATCCTTGCAGCAGTAATCGGTGCTGTAATCGGATATGTAGCAAATAACATCATTAACATGAATATTCCGGTAATGATCACTTCACTTATCGAACTGGCCATTGTCGGAGCTATGACAATGCTGGGATTTGCCTCGATGTGCACCGGATCATTCACATTCAACGGTCTCGTTATCGGTGGCATGTCTCTCTCAATGGAACCTGCAACACAAGTTGCAGCAGGAGGGGCACAAACCTTTATGGTAACGGTTATTCCTGAATTTGCCGGTTCACTGATTGGAGGAGCCGCTCTGGCAGTGATCTTCTTCCTTGGTGCAATGGCACTTCAGCACCCGTTCAATGCATGTCTCGGACCAAATGAACAGCAGGACAGGACTCTCATGCTTGCCCTTGAGGTTGGATTCCTGTCTATGATAGTAGTTGCAGTGATGTCATATGTCTTCCTTGACCTTGTATCAGCAACTGTGGGCCTTGCTGTAGCCCTCATCGGCTGGTTCTATACATACAAAAAGTACATTGAACTCTCAAAGCGGGATGCATATGCCTGGCTTGATGCAAAGCCAATCATTGAAGTCGGAGGGGATCAGTAATGACATGGATTCCGGTCCTTCCAGATTTCGGTCTTGGGTGTGATGTATTTGCAGGATTCGTTACCCAGCAGGGTGAATCACTAGCACCAGTCCTGGACCAGGTAAACATGCTGGATAAAATCAGCGACGATATTGTCGGTATGCTCTCCGGAGAAGGAAGTTTCCTTGAAACGTTCCCTAACCGTGAGAAATCTCTGACATATGCCGGTGGTATCACAGCAATGTTCTATGGTCTTGCTGTCGGACTCCTGGTCGCCGGACTCATTGTTCTGGCCTTGATGTGAGGGGGAGAAAAATGGCAAACAAGAAATCACCAGCCAGTGGATGGCCAATTGTTCAGGGTGACTTTCATACAGGTGACCCAAACAGCCCAATTGCAGTAGTTACCATGGGATCCCACCTCGATGAGGCTGGAATATGCAGTGCTGGAGCAGCTATTGCAGGATCCTGTAAGACTGAAAATCTGGGTCTTGAAAAAGTAATTGCTAACGTAATCTCCAATCCGAACATCAGATTCGTTATTACCTGTGGTACCGAAGTGAAAGGACATCTCTCTGGTCAGAGTCTGATAGCCCTTCACCAGAATGGTGTTGACGGTGGAAAGATTGTAGGATCAAAAGGGGCTATACCTTTCATTGAGAACCTCTCCGTGGAAAACATAAAGCGTTTCCAGGAACAGGTTGAGTTCGTTGATATCATGGAAGCTGAAGATATAGGAGTTATTTCAGCCAAGATCAACGAGCTTAAAGGTAGAGACCCGGGAGCATTCGATGCTGATGCCATGATCGTTGAGATCAAGGATGAATCGGGAGGAGCATCCGGAGAAGAGGGAGGAGAAGTCAGACCAATGTCTGCCGAGGTGGCTCTCATTCATGCACGGATGAAAACCGTTCAGCGGATGATAACCGACATCGGATTCTACGATAAATTTGCTGCCGGAGTTTACGGTGGAAAAGTAGAAGGACTTATGATCGGGCTTGTCGTCTCATTTATTATAGTAGGTCTCCTGCTTGTGAATCACGGGGTGAGTTAAATGTCAGATGAGAAGAAATCAGGACCCATCCGTATGGCTGCTATCGAGGCCATCATGACTGACATTAAGTACAAGGGACAGATCCTTGCACGAACCAACAAGCTTGAATCTGGTATCATGGGCTCTGGTATCATCGGATTTACTATTGGTCTCGCTGTAGCCCTTATCCTTGTAGTGCCTGTTCTGTTGGGGGTTATCTGATGGCAGATAAAGGAGAAGCAGCATCAGGCTGGCCTATCGTCCAGGGTGACTTTCACACAGGGGATTCAAAAAGCCCGGTTGCTGTAGTCACCATGGGATCTCACCTTGATGAGAGTGGGATATGCACTGCCGGAGCAGCTATTGCAGGATCCTGTAAGACTGAAAACCTCGGACTGGAGAAAGTTATTGCAAACGTTATCTCCAATCCGAATATCAGATTTGTAATTACCTGTGGTACAGAAGTCAAGGGTCACCTTTCTGGTCAGAGTTTAATTGCTCTTCATCAGAACGGGGTGGAAGGCGGAAAGATCGTCGGATCAAAAGGAGCAATTCCATTTATTGAAAACCTTACCGCAGACCATATCAAGAGGTTCCAGGAACAGGTTGAACTCGTTGACATCATGGAAGCTGAGGATCTCGGGGTTATTTCAGCCAAAATAAATGAGCTCAAAGCCCGTGATCCAGGTGTATTCCCTGGTGGTCCAATGGTTGTCGAGATCAAGGAAGAAGGAGGAGCTGGACCAGTCTCTACTGCCACAGCAAACCCGCAGTTCCTTGAGATCGAATCAAAACTGGATGCAATCGAGAAAAAGCTTGAATTTGTCGAGGGTGAGATTGCCCAGCGTGTCGGCCGGAAGGTCGGGCGTGATATTGGTATACTATACGGTATAGTCGCCGGCCTTACGACATATATAATCATTACGGAATTACTCCCGAAACTGCTAGAGATACTCGCAAAATAAGAGGTGATAAACCATGTTCATGTTTGAAAAGGAACAGACGGTCCTTGACTTCAATGGATACAAGATCGGAGGACAGCCGGGAGAATACCCGCGTGTCCTTGGTGCATCGATATTCTATAACAAACACGAGACCGTGCTTGATGAGCACACAGGAAAGATTGACAAAGCAAAAGCAGAAGCACTATGGAACCGGTGTCTTGAACTCTATGATATAACCGGTCACTGGTATTTCTGTCAGATCATTGGTGAATATCCGGAAGCCTTCGATTCATATATCGACTGGTTCTGCGGTATAGATGATCAATTCCCGTTCCTGATGGACTCTTCTGCACCTGAAGCCCTTGCCCATGCATGTAAGTATGTAACAGAAATAGGGGTTGCAGACCGTGCAGTATATAACTCAATTAATGGGTCCATCGGACCGGAGAACATGGAGGCACTCAAGAACAGTGATGTAAATGCAGCAATAGTGCTTGCATTTAATCCAGGTGACCCAAGTGTTCGCGGGCGTGAAAAAGTGCTGGCTGAAGGTGGCGTTGCCGGTCAGGAAAAATCAATGATCGGTATTGCAGAAGAATGCGGTATTACCCGCCCGATTCTTGATACTGCAGCAACTCCCCTTGGCCTTGGTTCTGGTGGTTCATTCCGTGAGATCCTTGCCTGTAAGGCAATTCATGGTCTGCCAACCGGTGGTGCATACCACAATATGACCGTCTCCTGGACCTGGCTCAAACGCTGGAGAAAGAGCGGTATTCTTGACAGGTACAAAGATGCAGGAGTTCTCCTTGAACAGATGGGACACCACCATTTCGGTGGGGTTGAGGGTATCCGTCAGGCTGCCTGGTCCTCTGCAGATATTGGCTGTAACATCATGGCAGCAACACTTGGTGCTGACCTTATCATGTTCGGTCCAATCGAGAACTGTGAAGCAACTGCAACTGCAATGGCATTCACCGATATCGTCCTTGCCGAGACACTTCGTGAACTCGGTGGGGATGTAAAGGCTGAAATCCACCCAATCAACAAATTGGTATAATACCATCTTTTTTTCAAGTAGGGGTAATTAGTCACACCTGCTTAAGATCGCCTGGTTGCCTTAATCCCCATCAATTTATCTTATCAGCAACAATTATGTAACATTCACAAATGTGACAAATATGATCAGTTCTATAATACGTGAAGATATCAGGGCAATCATTAAAAAAGACCCGGCTGCAAGGAGTAGAATTGAAATTATCCTATGTTACCCCGGGCTTCATGCACTGATACTATACCGGATGGCACATTTACTCTGGATAAGGAACTGGGTATTGACCGGAAGAGTACTCTCTCATATTGCTCGTCTTCTCACAGGAATAGAGATACATCCGGGTGCCATAATCGGAAGAGGCGTTGTAATTGATCATGGAATGGGCGTAGTAATCGGTGAAACTGCAGAAGTAGGCGATGATGTCCTGATATACATGGGTGTAGTCCTGGGAGGAACCGCACTAACCAGGGGTAAGAGGCACCCGACTATTGGTAAAGGGGTTGTTCTTGGATCAGGATCTTCAGTACTAGGGCCGATAACGGTTGGAGAATATGCGAAAATCGGGGCAGGATCAGTTGTTGTCAGAGATGTTCCACCCGGAGCCACGGTAGTAGGGGTTCCTGGACGGATTGCCGGTCTTGAAAAGTATAAAAGCCAGGATAATATAAGGGATAATGCAATGCCCGATCCTACATTAAGGGTCTTAAGCAGGCTTTTAGAACGTCAACAGATAATGGAAGACAGATTATTCAGGCTTGAACGTGAGAATTCACTACTCAAAAATATAACTGAACCTGTTGTTACTTCAGATCGTGAAGCAGAAGTTCTGACAGCTTTAAAGCAGATAATCGATCCGGAAATAGGGCACAGTATTGTTGATGTAGATCTCGTAAAGGGTATTGTTATCTCAAATGACACAATAAAGGTAGAAATTGCAATAAACTGCGATGCCTGCCCTTTGCAGGATTACATAGTGTCACAGGTAGAGGCAAGACTAAAACTTATATCATGGGTTAAAGAGGTCAAAGTGATTGTGATAAACGATCCCTGGAACTGGCAGATAATTCCACCTTTGGAGATCAAAAAAGATCAAATAGAAGAGGCCGGATAACTTAATCATCATTCCTTCTCCCCGTGAATCCAGGATACCTTTTCATCGGATACATCAGCCTTCCATATCGGTACCCTGACTTTAAGTTCATCGATTATGTATCTCGATGCAGAATATGCTTTGTCACGGTGACTGGCTGCAACGATTATCAGCACTATCACCTCACCTAACTGAAGTTCTCCGTACCTATGGATTATCCTGACTTTAATTGGTCCCCACTTACTTTCTGCCTCATCTGTTATGATCTTCAATTCACGTTCTGCCTGCCCCGTATCACTTTCAAGGAGAAGATGATGCATCCCGTCCGCTCTGACAACTCCTGCAAAAATTAACAGTGCACCAATTTCCGGGGTTTGATCTTCAAAGAGATGATCAAGACATATGGGTTCTTTCTGGATACGAATCATTGTACACATATTAGATCTTCTGGTTTAACAATAATAAAGGGTTTATCCTCCTGATACCGGAGGATAAATTGTTATTGCATCTCCTTCCTGAAGAGATGTCGAAGAAATGGTCTCGTTATCAAGCCGCTCATTATCTTTAAGGATGATGACATACCTCCTGATCATTCCATTCTCATCAAAAAGGAGTGATCGCTTCTTTTCATCAGAACTGCAAAGAAAATTCAGGGTTTCCAGCACTGATGAACCTTCAGGTAATTCTATATCTCCTTCTTTTCCAAAAAACTCTACAAACCGGGCAAATGTTTTATAATAAACTTTCATAATTATCACCAGTTAAATAGTATCCTTCCGGATCTGAATTCTATTTTATTAATTTATCTTTCATTCTGTTTACATCCTATCTAAATGATATGTTCAGGGCAGATATTGCCCGGAGCTCATATTTTAATTTGTTGGACTTAAAAGTCTATTTTTTTAATAATATAATTCCTTAAAAGGTAAATTTTATGCATAAAGTATAATTTTTTATATTATTACTACAAATAGAAAAGATAGGAGGTTGATTATCATTCAATCAAAAATATTACAGATTACTGTAGTAATGCTGATTACGGCGTTTGCCTGTATATTAAGTGGATTTCCGGTTCTTGCAGATGGGTCAGTGGATACTATTTCGATAGGATATCAACCAAGTACCCATCAGATGGCATTTATGACGGCTTATGAAAAGGGTTGGTATAATGAAAGTTTAAATCCAAAAGGAGTTAAAAACATTGAGGTCTATAACTTCCCGACCGGAGCCCCGGAGATGCAGGCTATGCTGGCAGGTGACCTGGACTTTGCTTATGTAGGATCCGCTCCATTTGTGACTGCGGTATCAAACGGTCTGGATGCAAAGATTATCGCATCAGCAAATACCCAGGGGTCAGATCTGGTGGTCAGAAAGGAGATCAGTTACGAAAAGCCTGAAGATCTGAAAGGTAAAACTATTGGAACCTTCCCTGCAGGCACTATTCAGGATACCATCCTTCGTAACTGGCTGAAAAAGAATAATATCGATCCTGAAAAGGATGTTGTGATAAAGGCGATGGGTCCGGGAGATGCTACAACAGCAATTCTGGCAGGAAAAATTGATGCTGTATTTCTGCCTCATCCTTCACCTGTTACAATTGAAGAAGAAGGTGCGGGAAAGATTGTTGTTCACTCCGGGGATATGGAACCCGGGCATTCGTGTTGTGTTCTTGTAGCAAGCGGAGATATTATCAGGAATCATCCGGAGATAGTAGAAGAGATACTTAAAACACATATAAAAGCAACTGATTACAACGAGAAGAATCCTGAGGAAGCTGCTGAGTATATGCAGGTTTTAACCGGGCTTAAAAAAGACACTATCCTTAAATCACTTAAAGAGTGGGATGGATCATACAAGGTGGATCCAACGGAAATTACCAGATCAGTAAGTGATTTTACTGAAGAACAGGAAGAATTGGGATACCTGAAGAGTGCTATTAACGAAACGCAGCTCTTTGATAGTTCCTTCTGGAAAAAAATTGCACAATAAGTGCATACTACTCTTTTTTTGGTCCGATTATCCGCTCCGGATGAGTATATACATTCATTTTTCTTCCCCGGACAAAACCTGCAATTGTAAGTCCTTTTCCATCAGCAAGATTTATGGCTAGGGTTGTAGTAGCTCCCCTTGATACTATCATCGGAATTCCTGCAATCAGGCATTTCCTTGCCATCTCCGATGAGATTCGCCCGGATATAATGACATAGGTCTGCGAAAGGTCTATTCCGTTCAGTTTGGCAAATCCTACCACGCGATCTAGTGCATTATGCCGTCCGATATCTTCTGCAACGGTAAATATTTGATTCTCTCCTGAAAGTCCCACAACGTGAATTCCACCTGTAAGAATATGAAGAGGAGAAGCGAGTACATCTTTCACATCCCTGTGTATCTGATCAAACGGGATACAGAGATCCGATCTGATATCAGGTAACCTTGATGGATCCAGATAGGAACTGTCGCCCCCGCACCCGGAGAGGACGGTTTTTGTCCCTCCCAACAAATGCACCTTTCTATCAGTCAAAACCCTGATATTATGATCAATTACCTGCAGAGAATCGATCTCCCGGCAATCATTAATAATCCCTTCTGTTACAAGGTAACCGATAACAAACTCTTCAAGCCTTGTCGGACTGGTCATTGCATTAAGGATCTTTCTCCCGTTTACCCAGACTGTATACTGCTCCTCAATAATTACTTCATGAATGCGTTCAAAAAATCGCCCCTCTTCCTCAACAAGACAAGGCAGGCCTTTGTACATCTAAATTCCCTCCGAGAGCTCCCTGACTGCAGACAGGAATATGTCAACCTCTTCATCAGTATTGTAGAGATACAGGCTTGCCCTGACTGTTCCATCGGGAAGACCCAGATGTGTCATAAGTGGCATACAGCAGTGATCTCCTGACCTGACCATAATATCAAACTGGTCATCAAGATGGTGGGCAGTATCATGGGGATGAAGATCGTTGATCAAAAAAGATACAACTCCAACCCTTCTTTCATTACCGGTCGGTCCGAAGACTCTGATTCCATCAATACCAGAAAGTCCATCCACAAGTTTATCTGTAAGCTTAGTTTCATGTCCTCTTACATTATCCATTTTAAGGTCGGATAATATCCGGATTGCGGCACGAAGACCAATTGCACCGGTTACATTTGGTGTTCCGGCTTCATACCCGGCATATCCTTCTTCAAGTGCATATCCATCGGCCGAGACTTTTGTTATACTTCCGCCTCCTATTATCATGGGTTTTAAATCAGGTTCCTTCATCCAGAGGACTCCAATTCCCATGGGTCCAAGCATCTTGTGAGAAGAAAAGCTGTAGTAATCACACCCTGTTTCTGATACATCTACAGGGATATGAGGAACTGATTGTGCCCCGTCAACCAGTGTTTTTATCTCATAATCATGCGCCAAAGAGCATATGGTCTCTACCGGCTGAACTGTTCCAAGAACATTGGATACATGAGTAAAGGTAATCAGACGGGTATTTTTACATATTAGTGCTTCAAAGGCTTCGGGTTTTAGATAACCATCCTGGTCCGGGGTTATAAAATCTACCAAAACTCCGTTATTTCGAAGTTCTATCCAGGGTAGAATGTTAGAATGGTGCTCAAGCAGAGTCGTGATAACGTGATCTCCCTTCTTTAGAGACATCCCGTATGCCACCTTATTAATAGCTTCAGTACAGTTCTTTCCAAAGACACACAATCCATCTTCCCCGCCGATAAATGCCTTTGTCTTCTCATGAGCATCCCAGAATATCTGGGAACTTATCTGCGAGAGCCTGTGTATTCCTCTCCCTACATTGGCCCTTGCAGTAAGTTCATACTCATTCATAGCATCCAGAACAGTCTTTGGCATAAGGCTGGTGGAGGCGTTGTCAAAATAGATAAGATCCTTTGTGATGGGGATTTCTTCCCTGAAAGACAGCATATTCATAGGCAATACCCATTATTCAAATAATTATCATCCACTATTCGTAGAAGATAAGACCATAACGAGATCATTATCAGGTAATACATACAACCTATTTCACAATTGTGAATGACACACGAAAACCTTTCCGGCACAGACATATCTATTTCAATAATCCGGGAGATATCAGATCTTAAAGCCGAATCTGATGCTATTATCCTGGTCCATAACTACCAGCGCCCGGAGTTATATGAAATTGCAGACAAAATCGGCGATTCCCTTGAACTTTCTATAACTGCACAAAAGTCAGGGAATAAGACCATAGTATTCTGCGGAGTAGATTTCATGGCTGAGACGGCAAAGATACTCTCACCAGACTCAAGAGTACTTCATCCAAAGCCCGGAGCCTGCTGCCCAATGGCACATATGGTAACACCTGATGAGATCATTCGCCTTAAAGAGAAATTTCCATCTGCCAGGGTCGTCAGTTATGTGAACACAACTGCAGAAACAAAGGCATTATCAGACATATGCTGCACTTCAGCAAATGTAAAGGATATTATTAATTCCTGCGATTCAGATGAGGTGATATTTCTCCCTGATCAGAACCTGGCGGCTTATGTCCGGAGGTATACTTCAAAACAGATCATTTCAGGACATGGCGACTGTTGTGTTCATGAGGGCATAAGTAAGAGAGATGTGGAAACTACGAGGCTGTCTCACCCCGATACCCTGTTTATAGCCCATCCTGAATGTAGACCTGAAGTTATCGATATGGCAGATGCTGTATGCTCAACAGGCGGGATGGTTACATTCTGCAGGGAGAGTTCAAAAGAGGCCTTTATCATCGGTACCGAATCCGGCATGATTAACCGGTTAAAAAGAGAGATCCCTGATAAAAAGTTCTATCCTGTCGGAGGGGTCTGTCTGCCGATGAAATTAATCACCCTGGAATCAGTGAAAAAATGTCTTCAGAATGGAACAGGTGAAGTCAAACTATCGCCGGGGATTATCAGAAAAGCAGGAATTCCCCTGGAAAGAATGATCAGGATATCAAATAAGGCCAGATAAAAAGAGGTTACAAAGATGAAAACAATACTTCTATCCGAAAAAGAGTTTTTAAATATAAATGCATTCTCCCCGAAGAGATTTACAAACGGAGGGATAGCAGGTGATTAAAGGATCTATAGGTACAGTCGAGACAAAAACAGCACATTTCGATACCTCTCTTAAGCTTGAAAGCGGAGTAATTCTACCTTCATTTTCAGTAGCTTATGAGACATATGGTACGTTAAGCTTAGATAAGTCAAATGCAATTCTTCTCTGTCATGCTCTTACCGGTGATGCTCATGCAGCCGGTTACCACGAAGGTGATGAGAAACCAGGATGGTGGGAGATGGCTATTGGTCCTGGAAAGGCCTTTGATACTGATCGATTCTTTATCATATGTACAAATGTACTTGGAGGATGCAAAGGAACCACAGGGCCTGCAGATATTAATCCTCATACCGGCAAGCCCTGGGGGACTGCATTCCCGGTAATTACCATCAGGGATATGGCAAAGGTACAGAAACATTTTATTGAATCACTCGGTATTCAGCATCTGTTTGCAATTGCAGGCGGTTCAATGGGCGGAATGCAGGTGCTTGAATGGAGTGTCTCATATCCGTCATTTGTAAGCAGGGTCATTGTAATTGCAAGTACAGCATACTCCACTCCTCAACAGATAGCCTTCAACGAAGTCGGACGATGTGCCATCAGATCAGATCCAGACTGGAACGGGGGAAATTATGAGGCAAATGGCGGGCCTTCAACCGGACTGGCTCTTGCAAGAATGATCGGACACATAACTTACCTTTCCGATGAGTCGATGCACCAGAAATTCGGAAGGGGGCTTCAGGATAAAGACAGCTTTAGTTACGACTTTACTACAGATTTTAAGGTCGAAAGTTACCTTCATCACCAGGGAGACAGGTTTGTCCAGAGGTTTGACGCTAACTCGTACCTGTACATAACAAAAGCGGTCGATTATTTTGATCTTACTGTAAATGACTCACTTATTGATGCTTTCAGGGATGTAACAGCAAAATTTCTGGTTATCGCAGTTAGCTCAGACTGGCTCTATCCCCCATATCTATCACGGGAAATTGTATCTGCCCTTGCCCAGCTTGACAAAAATGTAGAATACTGTGAGATCAGGTCTAATTACGGGCATGATGCATTCTTACTTGAATCAGGACAGATGAATTACCTGCTTGGACGATTCCTGTCACACCTGACAGTCGGAGATCTTATGATCAGGAATGTCCCTACCGTCAGGGAGACGGTCACTATCAAGGGAGCTGCAGCCCTTATGATAGCAGAGGCAGTAAACCACCTTCCGGTTGTCTGTACTGACGGGACACTTCTCGGAATCGTTACTTCCTGGGATATTTCACGTTCAGTCGCACAGGATGTAAAAACCCTTGAAGATATAATGACAAGAAAGGTTCTGACCACTATAAAAGATGAACATATCAGTAAAGCAGTAAGCAGGATGCAGAAAAACGGCATATCGGCTTTACCCGTGATTGATGAAGAAAACAGGGTTATTGGGATAATTACTGCTGAGCGGTTGTCAAGGCTTGTCGTAAAATGTGAATAATCCGAATATTATTTGTATATTAATACACGTATTGGGGTAGTTAATACCCATATCTTACAAATTTTAATCTATAATAGCATTGTTATTAATGCAAAGCATGGCAAACATCCATAAGAATTCCATGAGATGATACAGATCCGTTCTGGATGGTGTATTAATGGATTGAAGAAAGTATCCGGTGGTCCTGGTATAATTATTTACAGATTAAATGAGTCGGTGTGGCAGAACGGATTAATGCCTTCGCCTGCAAAGCGAATGTTTAGGGGTTCGACTCCCTTCGCCGACGTAAAATTCAGGTGAATAAAAAGTGGAACTTTATAGTACTTTAACCAGAACAACCGGACCTCTTGTTACACTCTCTCCTGAAAGGATCTCAATGTTTGTCTGTGGCCCGACTGTGTATGATTATGCTCACCTTGGACATGCAAGAACATATGTCGTATTTGATGTATTAGCCAGATATTTAAGATCGACAGGTATGGAGGTATTTTATCTCCAGAATATAACCGATGTGGATGATAAGATAATCAACAGGTCAAGGAGTGAAGGTTCCTCATATAGAGAACTGGCAAGGAGGTTTGAGGCAGAATATCTCAAGGATATGCGATCGCTTGGTATTGACTCGGTTAGTTATTATGCAAGGGCTACTACCCATATCCCAGAGATAATAGATCAGATTAGAAGATTGGTTGCTCATAAGGCAGCTTATGTAACAGATACCGGGGTATATTTTGATATAGAGACATTTTCATACAATGGCCAGTTATCAGGACAGGATGCTTCAAAGAGAAAGAGCCGTGTGAATGATGTAACAAAACATAATCCTGCAGATTTTGTCTTATGGAAGTCTGGTGAATACGGAGAATATACCTGGGAATCCCCATGGGGAAGAGGGAGACCTGGCTGGCATATTGAAGATACTACAATTACTGAAAAATACTTTGGTCAGCAGTATGATATTCACGGTGGAGGTCTGGACCTTATCTTCCCTCATCATGAAGCTGAGATAGCCCAGATGGAGTCACTTGAAGGTAGGCATCCGATGGTCAGGTACTGGCTCCATACCGGATTTTTAACAATAGATGGAGAGAAGATGTCCAAGTCTCTTCATAATTCAATAACAATAAGGGATGCCCTGTCACGATGGACCAAGGATAACATCCGATATTTTATTCTTCTCTCGCATTACAGGTCTCCTCTCCAGGTAACAGAGAAAGGCATAATTCAGGCTGGCAGGGCACTGGAACATATAAGGACAATATCTGTCAGGGATAATGGAATAAACCCTGAGGGAAGGGAGGAATTTATCACAGCTATGGAATCTGACCTAAATACTCCTATGGCCATGGCAGCAATTCAGAAACTGGCGGATTCAGGAGACATTGAAGCATTAAAAGCGTTCGGAGAGATCCTGGGGATAGATTTCATCCGAAATAACAGTGTACCACTGACAATACTGCAGGAGATAAGATCCGAACTTCGGGCCAGAAAAGAGTTCAAGTTGGCAGATATGATTCGGGACAGGATGGTAGCAGGTGGAATACCAATAACTGATCCTCCGCTAAAATAATTTTTATTTAAATTTTATGTAAGATCTCTTTTTTGGCAGAGTATGTCTAAATATATCAGGTTTGATTGGATGTGTTCCTAATAACCAGATCTACAGGCAGGGGACCTTTAGATAACCGCATCCAGATTTTGATTCCCTTTTCCAAAGAATCCAAAGGTATTGCAAGATTGTAAACCGGTTCTTTTTTGATTCCTGCTGTGATACCAGGTGAAAGAGGACCAGAGAACAAGACCTCTCCATCTACAACCACGGATATGGGATAACCATCCGGATTCCTGTCAGCCCCACATTCCAAAATTGCTTTTTGAAATTTTAATGCTCCTGAATCGGTAAAGGTTATAGGTAGTAAATTTTAGGAGTATATCCAGGACATGTAACATTAGATCTGCTATCACTGAATAAAAAGAGAATTATAACATGGGTGTAGTAGGTTCTAATTTTGGTTCAACTATCATCCCGTCGCGAAGATGAACCACACGGCTGGCCTTACATGCAAGTTCTGTGTTATGAGTTACAATTATTAACGTATATCCACGGTTAACCAGATCCCGAAATATCCTGTATACCTGATCTGCATTCTCTGAATCCAGATTCCCGGTGGGTTCATCGGCAAGGATAATCTTTGGGTCGTTTATGAGGGATCTTCCTATAGCAACCCGTTGCATCTCACCACCCGACAATTCATGCGGAAGATGATCCTTCCTGTGTGAAAGACCCACAAGTTCAAGAATTTCATCAGCTCTTGATTGATCCACCGGTTTTTTACTAAATGTAAGGGGAAGAAGGATATTCTCCCTTGCTGAAAGAGTGGGAATCAAAAAGAACTGTTGAAATATAAATCCGATGCTCTCTCTTCTGATTAATACTCTTCTCCTTTCATCAAGAGCTGTAACATCAATACCATTTAATTTCAGAGTGCCTGATGTTGGATGGTCCAGGCAACCAATAAGGTTTAGAAATGCAGTTTTACCTGATCCTGACGGCCCCACGATCGAAATAAAGTCTCCTGCTTTAACAAAAAGACTTACACCATTAAGAGCATGGACCAATTCTGATCCGCGCCTGTACACTTTTGTCAAATCAGAAGCTTCGATAATGTTCATGAGATCTCGCTCCTCATCGCTTCCATCGGGGACTTGCGAGCTGAACGAATTGCAGGATATATACTGCAGACAAGACCAAGGCCAACTGAAAGTCCGATACATAATATCAACATACCTGGATCTGGAGATATAAGGCTCCCGGATGGAGCATATGGAACATTTGCCCGGATGAATGTTTCAATAATTCCAGATCCGAGTAAAGCTAATAGAACTCCAAAAACTCCTCCGAGGAATGTTACAACCAGGGTTTCCAGGATTACCAGTTTTCCGATATCAACAGATGTAGCCCCAATAGCTTTTAGCATTCCAAACTCCCGGGTTCTTTCATATACAGACATAAGCAGGGTGTTACTTATCCCAAATGCAGTAATTGTCAAAGTAACTGCTATCATCGACAGGAGTAATGTCTTTGCTGATCCCACGATGTTCATAATAGTCCCTGTAATCTGGCTCATGGTTACGACCTGAATATCAGGGATCTCTTCAATTCTATCAGCAACAGTTCCGGTTATTCCGATATCATCTGTAAGCACGGCAACTGTAGTTATCTTATTTTCCTTATTGAAAACCCGCTGACCTTCACTTAACGGGACAAAGTGAAATTCATCCTCCTGTCCCCCGGTCTTATCCAATATTCCAATGATCTCAAATGGCTCTTTATTAGGACCGAATGAAAGTTTCTGACCCACCTTAATACCTTCTTTCTCAGCAAGGGTACTACCCGCAACCATCACCTGCTTTTCATCATCTGAAAAAAATCTGCCTTTAATCTTCCATTGTGGCCTTATTTTCAGCATATCTGAGCTCTCTATTCCATAAAGAATATGAGGAGAACCATTTACCATAAACTGGTGCAGCAGGATGGGTGTTGCAACGGATACTCCTTGTATATCCCTTATCTTTGTAAGTTCAGACTCATTCAGGTACTTAGGAATAACCCCTCCATGCATGATGAGACTAGCGGCTTCATATGGGCATCCTTTTGGGACTACAAGCATATGGATTCCCAGATTTTCTACCTCCTTGTTTAACTCATGCTCATATCCTGCCTGGAAAGCAAGAAGTGAAAAGAGGACGGCAACCGAAAGGGCAATCCCGGCTATAGTGAGAATTGTTCTGATTTTTCTCCTGCGAAGGTTTCGGAGTGCAAAAATAAAGAGGTTCATGGATAAGAGGTATCTCCTATATTTACCCGGCTGCCGGTCACAAAGACTTCATCCTTCTTTTCTACAACACCTTTTACGGTTGCCTTTTTCCCGACTGAAGGAGGTATTGTAAAATTATTTGGACGAAGGGTTACATACAGCTCACCGGTGTCATCTGAAAGTATAAACCAGCATCCTGAACCGCATTCTGATGTAATAATCCCGCTGAATGTTACATTCTTTCCGACGAATTTGTCAGGAGATTCAAGTATTGAACCGATAGTAACCTGGTTTTCTTTATTCTCTGCCTCATTTACCGATGCAGATACGGCACATCCACTAATAACTGCAAGATATAAGAGCAATAGTAAAATTACCGCTTTATTTACAAACATTTTTTCATCTCCTGGAATTTTTGTTGGTTAAATTAATTTGGATATTCATAACGATACGAAAATTTCCTTTTAACTCTCCCGGAGCACATAGAACCCCATTGAGAGTTCTGTCAGGTACATCGGTGAGGATATTATAAACGAATTCTAATCAAAAGAGCTACATGAGGAAAATGCATATTATTCAGGCACTGATATACTCAAATCAGGTATAATCCCATCCGGGATAATATCTCCTGAACTTTCCGTCAGTGACCTGCCTGATTAAACCCTCCTCAACCAGGGTCTGCATACTTCTACTTATTACCGGACCAGACACTCCTAATTGAATAGCGATCTCTCCTCTTGATAACCCGGGATTGTCCCTGACTAATGCAAGAATTCTCCCGGCACCTCCCTCATTCAACCTGGACAACAAAACCTGTTGTGAGACTGAGTATGTCCCGTGATTCTCAAAATAATGCCTGATTCCACCTGAGATATGAACAGATACATATCCAGAACCAATTATCCGGTCAAGATGATACTTGAGGGTATGTTCATTTAAATCACAAATTTTTGCCAGTGATCTGAGATCCTGCCCTGGATTTTGACATATCACTGTGAATAAAAGTCTGCGTGATTCATGATCAAGAACATTTTTCCGGGATATTCTCCGATAACCACGAATAATATACTGCCTCAACCGATCAGAAAGGCTTTGGACAGGTGCCGTCATCCTGAAATTGGAACACCCGCATGAACACGGTACCATATTATTCTTTGGAAAATTACAGTTACAATGCCCGGTTCCACTTTTTTCCGATTCACCTTTCATTGGACAGGGATTTAAGGGGGTACAACAGGTTCTTTTTTGTACATTGTCTGAACTTCCAATAAAAGGAGTACCTGCTACAAAAACCTGAGTTAAGAGGAGAAAAACAATAAAGAGCAGAGCAGGAACCTTCATAAGTATTTATTATACTTAATTTAATAAAACCTTTCACATATGTGAAGGATTGTTATTTAAAACAAGATTCAGGCATGCAGAATAGATGACGAAATATCAGGGATAATTAGAAATATTTGCCAGAATCTTACAGGCATTAATTGCCGCAATGCTGAAGAAGAATATGTTTTAAGTCAGATTTGAATTACTGATACCAGAAAGTATTGATCCTGTGAATATTTGGTATCAACATGATGATTGATATGTTAAAAAGTTTAACCCCGGAGATCAAGGCCGAATTAATTAGTATAGGCAAAGTTAAGGTTCATCCTGATCTTATGCTTCCGGAATATATCGGAAGGTCTGCAGCCGGACCCGGGGCCGGAGGAAGATCTGTCTTTTTTACTTCAGATGGAAGGAGGGTAAGACTTTCTATCAGGGATAATAGTATACTACTAATCAGACCAGATGACGATGGTGTTGTGATAGAAAAAAACGGGATTGTTATCGCAGAAGGAGACATTGAACGGGTTTGTGCCCACTGTCCCGGTCAGGCATATATATCGGTTTCAGAGAGGTGCCGGTTTCATTGTGCTTTCTGTCCTGTTCCCCATATACAAGGACCGGTTAAGAGCAATGAAGAGATCCATTCGCTGATTGAAGATGTATATAAGGCAGGAGAGCTTAATGCGATATCCCTGACCGGGGGTATTGAGATCTCACCGGATAAGGAGTTATTCAGAATGGAAACACTTGTCAAGGAACTTGTCAGTGAGTATGATGTCCCGGTAGGGGTTTGTGTATATCCGACGCAGGATAGTTCTGACATCCTTTATGCAGCTGGTGCCGATGAAGTTAAGTATAACGTTGAGACGATGGACAGGGATCTTTTCAAACTGATATGCCAGGAACAACATCATGAGGAGATCCTAACATCTTTAAGGTATGCAACAGGTCTCTTTGGTAAAGATCATGTAAGTTCCAACATAATTATCGGACTTTCAGAGACTGATGACAATGTTATATCCGGAGTTAATGAACTGACATCAATCGGAGTAATACCAATTCTGCGTCCTGTGGTAATAGGCCAGAATAATAAAATTAATGGAGCTTTAAGGCCGTCTGCAGATCGTCTGTTATATCTTGGAAACCAGGCAAAGCGGTTATTAAATAAGTACGGACTTTCACCTCTTAATGCCAGGACCATGTGTCTGCCATGTACCGGATGTGACCTTACTCCTTACAGAGATTTTTAATTTTTCAGGGATTCATCCATGCTTCCGGATCTGTATCCAAGAAGATCAAGGGTTATATACAAAAATCCGAGTTTTTTAAAATACTCGTAAACCTTTACCCGTTCATGATATACCAAATCCATCTCTTCCGGGACAACCTCGATTCTTGCGATAGTCCCGTGATGCCTTACTCTTGCCTGGGTAATTCCAAGATCTTCAAGCATTTCCTCACCTTTCTCAACCATTTCCAGTTTTCCGGGAGTAATGGTATCTCCGTACGGGATGCGTGAATACAGACAGGCTGAAGAGGGTTTATTCCAGAATGAGAACCCTTTCTCTTTTGCTATCTCACGAATATCATGCTTTGATATCCCGGCCATAATAAAAGGGTGTATTACTCCGCATGAACTGAACGCATCTATTCCGGGGCGGTGTTCCCCTAGATCTGATATGTTAGCCCCGTCTGCGATGAACGGACAA
>Ga0074198_1000625_pt1 | contig 33369 bp, 32 predicted proteins | sample EPASupsiteSAE323_FD_64527 | JGI IMG/M metagenome (GOLD analysis project Ga0074198, IMG submission 64527) | Bioremediated contaminated groundwater from EPA Superfund site, New Mexico - Sample SAE3-23 | ecosystem: Environmental > Aquatic > Deep subsurface > Groundwater > Contaminated ... | reverse complement strand
TCTGGAATTTATTTATATGAAGAAAAAGGAGACGAAGAAAGAAAAAAAAATCACACATATAAAGATGATGTGCCAGAGAGAAGTCGTCGGCAACATGGTATAGATCAGGAAAGAATAGCCTATTTTAGTAAATTTTTGGAAAATTCTTTTAATGAAAAAAAACATAAAGCAATGAAATAATTATAAAGATTTTTTATCCAGAATTCAGCAAATTAATTTGAAAAAGTTAAAAAAATTCTTGAAAAATTTTCAAAAACATGAAAAATTATGGAATGAGAATTTTTATTTTACGATTTTTTTCTGTACGATTTTTTTTATTAAGAATTTGCATTTTTTCATTAGGAATCACAATTTTCACAAATGCAGCCGAAGAGGACGATTTCATCAAAAACGCGTATTCGTCCATTTGTCAACTTAATTACTCCAGGAGGGCCATTTGCAAATTCGATGCAAAAACTAATACCGAAACCGGATGGGAATTTTTAACTTTAGAACAACGAAAAATCATAGAAAAAGCCGCCAATTTTGCCGCTTGTATGTTAGAAATTTTGCAATACACTCTTGAAGACGGAACTTTTAGGCAAGCCATTTCGGAAGCAAAAATTAACTGTGAAATAATTGCTCTTCGAGGCTTTTTTCCAAGTTATAAAAACAAAAAAGAAGCCCAAAATTTGATAGAAACTGAAAATTTATTAAAATTTTACATTGACAATTCTCTTTATCCGACAGAAAAAACCATAAAATTTGCAAATCTTAGTTGTATAATTTTGCCATCAATTCGAAGAAATCACGAGTAAAAGCTTCTTGACAGTGCGGCAACTTTCTGGTTAAATCAATTTGTGAAAAAAATTTTTTTACTCTTATTTTTAACTCTAGGAACTATGACAAAAGCATCTTTGAAAAATGACATAAATGAGGCAATAAATTGGATTGATATAATATGTTTTTTATCTAAAAATCGTGGAATTTTTTCATACGAAAACGCTCAAGATGAAGAACAGGAAATATTGAAAAAATCGGCCGCAAATGCCAATTTGAAATTAGAAGCTTTGGAACAAAAGCTGCCATCTTGTCCTCAAAATCAAAAACTTCACAAAATCCGGATGCGTTTAATAGAAATTTCTGTAGGCATTTTTTGCGCCATTCCATCTGAAAATTCAGAAAAATTCGATGAAAAAAAACAGGAAAATGAAATAGAAAATTTGAAAAATTTTATAAAAGAACTCGAAAAAATCGCCGAAAATTGCTGAAAATGGTTAAAAGTTTGATAAAAGGTAAATGTATTGTGTACAATAAAAAACGTGAGAAAAATTTTTTTGACTTTTATAAGTATTAGCACTCTTACCGCAGCGGCCGCTAATAAATCCATAATATTTGAAACTTTACAGACCGTTCGCGAACTTAACGAAAATAAATTATTGGAACAAAATTACGAAATTTTAAAAAAATTGGCCATTTCAGCTTATTATAAGTTGGAAATGTTAGAAAATTCTTTGGAAGATAGCCAGTTCAAAGACCAAATTTGTAATGCAAAAATTTTGGCCGATCTGATTGGTAATTGGGAAGTTCCAGAGGAAAAATATTACGAAGATCTTTTGAAAATCGAAACTTTATTGGAAAATTTTCTTGAAGATTTAGCAATGGAATTGACATATTGACAACAACCTTGCCTTTATGTCAAAATATTTCCATGAAAAAACTTTTAACTATAATTAACATTTTGGCAATTCCTATTTTTGCTCCTATGACGAATTGGACAAAAAATCCGCCAAATCCTATCGAATCTTTGCAAGGAATTCAAGAAAACGCGTTTTTTGCAAAATTGTGTATTTTAACTTTGGCTCATTTGGTCGAAACCAAGGCTACTGTTTCTGCTTCACTTCAAGCTGAACAAGTTAATAAAAGCATGAAAATTTTACTTGAAAAATATTGTACAAATTCAGAACAAAAAGCCACGGCGCAAAAAGGAATTTCTATGGCAAAAAAAATCTTACAAAATCAAAAAGTAAATCATGAAGATTTGAAAAAAATTGCCTCAGAAATTGCGAAAAATTTTCACACAATATGATTTTTAATTCTTATGTTTGGGAAATCACCTTGGGAAAATACTAAAAATTTTAACTATTAACAAGCCATTGCAGACAAAATTCTTTATGATACAATTCGAGTATGATGAAAATTTTATTTATTTTAGCAGGAGCATGTTTTATAAGCGCAAAAGCTGGTCTTACTGCAAACGACTTATTAATTACGCCAGATTCAGAACTTGACAGATTGTCTCGAGTGTTCGACGGTAAAATTCCTGCTTTAACTCAACTTTATGATATAGTTAAAGATAGAAAAGAAATTAAAGATTTTATAGACGCTACTTTTGAAATTGCTTTATTCGATAAGTTTATGCAATGTACTTTTGATGATGCATTGTATAAGGCAAAATTACAAGATGAAAATGATTCTCAAGCAGGTGTTACTGAGTTCTTAAACATATTTAAAGGTGCAATTGCAATGAGAACCGATGATTATATAAGATGTGTTTTTAGTCAAGTTCAACAAATTAGAACAGTGGAAATGAGAACTGCTGATCCTGTAGTATACGAAGCCAAAGGGATTTTGTTCGACAAAAAACTTGACGGATTATTGTTAACTTTTTATCGATATTTAGATTACGTATCGAAACTAAAAATGTCAACTTATATCCACAATAAATTAATTTTTCAAACTAACTTAGAAGCATTAGGCAATCCACGCTATGAAAAAGAATTAAAAACCTTTTTAAAAAAAGCCTCAGACCAATTAAACGTTTAGATTATTTAATTAACCGCCACGAAAAATTGACTTTTTTACGGCAAGAAAAATTTATTAATTTAATTGCAAAAATTTGTAAATATGTTAAGATTTTTAACATGAGAAACTTATTTATTATTTTCGCTGGAGTTTTTTTGGTTGATTCCAATGCTTACCGAGTCACATCTGGCATTCTTGTGGAGACAAATCATAGCCGTAAAGATTCAATGGCAATCTTCGCAGGAGTTCCCAAGCTGACTTCCCTTTACAAACAACAAGATCAAGCTGAAATTAGCACTTTTGTACAAGCAACTTTTGAGAGAATTTTGGATTCTAAAATGGACGAAATACTGGTAAAACCTATTGAAAAAGCTTTCGATGAATTAGAGCTAAATAAAAATTCCTACGTGGCCGACCGCTTTAACGAAAACCTTGAAAAACTTGAAAACGCTTACATTTATCACGTTTTTGACAAATTTGCAACTGTTGAACCGCTGAAAACGATGGAAGAAGCAAAACTAACCGAATTTATGAGAACTTTAAACAGAAATTTGGCGGATTTTTACACAAATTTGAACTCTATGGCTTTGGCAAAGGCAAAAACTCTCCTAGAAAAAATGGCCACAAACGAGAATTACGATTCAGATTTTGTAAAAGATTTTCTGGGTATGTTTAATTTTGACAGATTTACAAATCAAACAACCCCGGCCAAACCAAATCCTGTTAGTTTAGGAGAAGAAATAGATAAGTTAACCGCTTGTGTACGTTCGCTATCTCTTTCAACAAACGATCCAAAAAATGCGCTAAATTTGTATATTGACAGTCTAAAACGTTTAAATTGGTTAATATCTTATGAAATTTTCCACGAAAACGATTGCGCAGAAGCAACCAAGGCAAGAATGGAAATTGCTAAAATGTTAAAAGAAAATTTTGACGCTTTAATAGTAATTCACAAAAACTTTCCAATTTTACAACATTCAATTGGACAAATAGGATATGTACTTGAAGATTTAAAGGTTACTAGGAATGATCTAAAAAAACTTGGCGAAACTTTTAAAATTAAAATACAAAGACTTGACAAATTAGCTAACTCGAAATTTAACCCATTTTTGACTGGCGTTTTCATGTTACGTCTAAGCGATATAATTGATCTAAATTGGGAAGAATTTATCATAAACTGTTTACAAAAAGAAATTTTAACTAATTTAGACCATTTCAGACAAATTGCAAAAACTTCAGAACAAAAAGAAGCAGTTGAAAATGCGATCATTCAAACCAACGCAGCAGTTGCAAAAAGCACTACAAGAGACAAAGTAGAACTTGCAGCAAAAGAACTCGCTTCCAATTTCGAAAGTAATAAAGAAGAAATTAAAAACTGGACTGATATTATTAGCGAAAACTTCGAAATGGGATTAAATAGAGATAAAAATGTAAAATCATTGTTGACAAAAATTGCCAAGCAATTATTAACAATAGAACTAATGATAAAAAATGAAAGAATTCATTATAAGAACAACCTAAACCTTTCAACTCGTGAAGGAATTGTAAGTTTTGCACAAAGTACGCGAGATATTATAGCAGAATTCTTGGATGAAAATCCGCAATTTGATACAATTTCTTTGCAAAGTTGCTCAACAATTCTTAGAGACATTACTGAAGGAAATTTTGACCATGATAAGCTTCGTACAGCAATCCTTGAATTGATAAAATCCTAAACAAAAATTTTTATTTTCGATATAAAATCACTCAAATACAACTGCCAAAAGTTAAAAAGGTATTGCAAAAAAAACTTATAATGTTAAAGTTATCTCATGAAAAATTTATTTATTTTAATCGGCGTTTTAATAATGAACGCAAACGCTCCATACCACGGAGGCCATATAGCTGCAGGTAACCTTGTTTCCCCTGAAGATTTGCAATCTATCACAAGAAGAGTGCCCGATTCTGATTCGAGTATGGTTTCTGGTCTTTTTGCTCAAATCCCTGTTCTTGATAAAATTGATAATGACGAAAAACAAAACGAAAAATTTGCAAATTCTACATTCGCTCCTATTCTTAAAAAAATTGGCGGCCAAATCGTAAGAACAGCCATTGCAAAGCAATTAGAAATACAAAGACAGGAAAAAATATTACCAGACTCAGATTCAGATACATTTGATAACTTACCATCTGCTTATCTAAATATGGACACTCTTGCTCTACGCTCAAGTTATAGGTCATTCCTAAACACAGCTCATTATAGATTCCAAACAGTAGTTACAGATATTAACGAAAGTCTTGTCAATATCCAAAACTTATATATTATGCACGTTTTCGGGCAAATTGCTAATCCAAAAAGTATCCAAGGAAAATCCGCTAAAGAAATCGATGAATATTTGACAAACATAAAAACTATGTTGGACAATTTTTATTCCGTAATTCGAAAAAAATGTAATATTGAATTTCACTACTTTTTATCTTCAATGTTAAAATCTGATTATCAGGGACAAAATGAAAGAAACCAACTTTTGTTCTGCGCAAAATTATTGCAATTACTATCTCCTTTGCCACAAAATGAAGAAGAAAGAAAAATATCTTCCGAGGAAATACAAACAGCAAAAAACGGTGTATTTTCTTGGTTAATAAAGCCAGTACCAGGACAAACATCCCAAGCTGAAGCTTTGAAAGTAATTTTACAAGGGTATTTGCCAAGATTGCAAAAAATCATGTCTGGCAAATCAGTTACACTTAACATGGTTACAACTCCAGTATTAGTCCCAACTGAAGTAATACAATCTGTCGCTTTAGATATCGAAAAAATAATTAGAGAATTTGAACCATTTCCTATTGAATTGTCTAAACCAGTTATTGTAATACATCAAGCTTTAGAAGAAATTATTTTATTTAACATAGTCAATTCTACAAGAATAAAAACAGCAATAGAAAAAGCCCAGGCGTTACTAGACCATGTATCTAGCGCTGAAATTAGTACCAAACAAGAACCTGTTTCAGAAAAAGTAGTTGCTCAAGATTCCGAACAACCGTTGGTAACTTCTGCAACAGCTTCAAAACCAGAAACACTTGCTGCAGTGACTTCTAGTCAAACAGAAACGCAAATAGACGTAAGAGACAGTTTGTTTTCCTGGTATGAAGAACCAACTCCAGAAACTAAATCTGGCAATGAAGTTTTAAAGTTAATGGCAGATGTATATTTGGAACAACTATATCAACTAGCACAAGGAAAAAAGCCTAATTATGACGCCGAATTGACTCCAGAAATACCTACAAAAGATATGATACAAGCTACGGCAACATATATCGAAAAAATACTTGCAAAATTTGAACCATTTCCTAGTGAACTCCGATCAGCTTCTCTAGAAATACATAATTTACTGTTACAAGACTCAATATTTGATGCTCGTAAAATAAAGTCAACAATAGAAAAAGTAAAAGAATTAACGAAAGAGACCGTTTCTGCTGCTGAAAAATTAAATGAAAGTACGCAAACAATCAGAACTTCTCTATCAGAACTTTTTGTGGATTATTTGAATCCTTTAGCAGAAAATTTGACAGAAAGTAAAGCAATAAATCGTCCTTCAACCCCTCGAGACATAGCTAAAATTGCCACTGCAACTATTTCGCAATTAACCACTTTAAATCCACAATTGCCAGCGCCAATACAAAAGATTATTGAAAAAATTACACCAATCGTAAATTCTATACAATACACAATGGAGACAAACTCAGAAGCAAGAACAATTGAAATTATCTATAAACTCAAATCAAAAATTGATATGTTTAACGCCCTTTTCTCAGAATTCAAAATAGAATTGTACAAAAATTTTCAAACAAAACTTTAAAAAACTCTTTGAAAATGGGGAAAATTTTAGCTACAGATTGTTGACAAACTAGCAAAAAAACATAAATTATCCTCCGAAATTTCAACCGCAATTTACAAGTATAAATCGGTTAATTTTAAATTGTTTAGAGAAAAATTTTGGGGTAAAATCAAAAAATTTGCTGACACTTTTTCAAAAAAGACAAGAAGAACAGGATTCAAAATCGGCTTCTTCTGAGCCAAAACATGAAAAATCGAAGTCTGCTGAAAAACATCTTTACTTAGAGCAAAAGATCGTAGCAATGCAAAAAGCTCTTCTAAATTCTCCTTTCAAAAGACCTTTTGAACAAACTTTTAACGTTGGAAAAACCTCGTAATTTAGCCAAAAAAGACAAAAAATTTCAGAATAATATAAAAAAAACCAAAGAAAGAAGTTGACAAATAAACAAAGAATTGATATCATAAAGTAATGAAGAAAATATTAACAATTTTAACATGCTTGGCATTTTCATCTCAATCTATGATGAAAAATTCTAGTAATTTATATGCAATCGAAACACAGACTGGGTTGAGCTTTGGACAAATAGAATCTATTTTCAGACACATGCCAAAATTATCGCGTTCTGAAGATTCAACAAAAAAAATAGAGAATTTAACTGAAGAATTGTTAAAAATGCCACGCAAAACAGAAACTGCACAAACTTTAACATTCGTTCGCGAAACTTACCGTTGGCTTTGTGAAATTACATGCGATCTGAAGGGAATTAACGGAAATGCGGACTTTTTGGAATCAGCAAGTACAATTGTATCGAAATTTGACAGAATTTTATCCAACGGAAAACCATCATATTCAGAAGTTTTTGACGAAAATTATTTAGAAAAAGTCGAAGAATTTTCAATTTACCTTAACCATTTGGCTCAATAAATTTACATTTTTTATAAAGAATTTTTTGAATTAAAAATTAATTTTCTGACAATTTCAAGCTTTCAAAAAGAGGAAAATTAATGTATATTAATGACTATGAGGAAAATTTTAACAATTTTGTTCGCTACTCTTACGGCAAAAACAAACGCGCCAATAGTACAACCTATATTTTGGATAAATCAACAAAAAACGGGTCAGATGGAAAATAAAAAATACGTAAATTTTCAAAATTTTCTTGCAATTATTGAAGAACAAAATTCTGAAAAATACTTTGATATTTGGGCAGAAAATTCCAACTCAAACAGCTGGGAAAGTTATAATTTTGGAACTCTTAGCAACTCAGCTACTTCGACAACCTCAGAATTTGAAGAGTTACCTTTAGAAGCCGATCCAAATCAAAGCAAAAATTTCGGTACTTTTGGCCACAATATGCAAGTTGGAAGGTTTTTCAAAAATAATCAAAAAGATGTTGAAAATTTGAAAATTGTTTTGGAAACCGCCTGGAATTTGAAAAATTCTCAACCTTCAAATAGCTCGGATTTTCGTATTAATTTTGACGAAGCTATCAGATTTTTAACCAAAATTCTTGTATTTTTTGCACAAATAAAAACGACAGCGAAAATTCATCAAACTATTTTTGAAGCTTTGAATGAATCGGAAAGTTTTTTGACAAATTCAACTTTTTCCACAGAATTATTAGAAAAATTTGTACAAATTCGCAACTATATTTATTTGGTAGAAAATCAATTTCGTCTTGAAAAAAGGATTTATAAATTAAGGCAAGAATTCGTGAAAAATGCCATCATAAATTTAAGAAAAATATAAAACAAATTCGATTTTTATGTTTTTTTTATTCTGTTTGGATTTTGGTAGGAAATTTTTTGAAAAAGATATCTTTGACAAAATTGACTAATAGTGATAAATTAAAAACATGCAAAAGTTATTAAAAACTTTAAAAATTTTCATAGGAATTGTCTTTATAACAGCAAACGCTCCGGAAGAATTTGAAAAATCTCAAAATCATATTGAAGAAATTGCTCCAATTGTATTGAATCAGCCAAAATTAACCAGTCCAAATTTATGTCCAACGCAAATTTTAAACCTATTACCAAAAGTTTATAAAACATCAAATCCACTATTCAAAAATGATTTGAAATTAATTTCAAATTGGCTTGGAGCAGTTGATCAAAAACTCGTAGAAATTCAAGAAGATGATCAGCAAATTCATTCTGTAATAATTCCATATTTGCAACAAAAATTAAAAGAAATCATTAATGACGCTGCTGAACAAGATTATTCTGAATATCAGAAAAATTTTGAGATTTTTAATAACTATATCCAAGTAGTAAAATGTGATTCTTTGTTTGACAAATTGGGAAAAATTTTGGAAGATGAAAAAAATTAACAATAATTTCGATAAAATTGCAAACTGATCTGATTTATGATGACAAAAAATAATCGATTTTTTTAGCTACTAACCTTTCTAAAATGTTAAAAATTTTTCCAATCTTTCAAAATCAAATACTTGGCAGAAATTTAACAAAAAAATACAAAATCAGAATTACAAAAAATATTTGCATTAAAAGCAATGGAAAAATATGTAAAAAAACATACCAAAACGAAAATTCAATCCAAAAATTTCAAGCATTCTAGAGCCGCCATACAACCAAAACCGGCAGCCGTAATGGCCTGACGATAGCGACTATCAAAAACGTCACCGGCCACAAAAAGCCCCGGAATTTTAGTTTCAACTCCATCCTTTATATACCCATTTTCATCCAATTCGAGCAAATTTTCCAAAAATTGAGTATTCGGAGCGTGCCCAATAGCCACAAAAGCCCCAGAAACAGGCAAAATCCGCTCAGTACCATCGTGGGAATTCTTCAGACGAAGACTTTCAAGCTCATTGACGCCGACAAATTCCTCCACAAAAAACGGCCGCAAAATTTCGATTTTCGGATTTTCAAAAACTCGATTTTGCATAATTATTTCCGCGCGAAACTCTTCCTTACGATGTACCAAATAAACTTTTTTGGCTATATTAGCCAAATATAGAGCTTCTTCAAGAGCTGTATTCCCACCGCCGATAACAGCAACTTCCTGATCTTTGAAAAACGACCCGTCGCAAGTAGCACACCCAGAAATGCCAGCTCCAATCAAATTACCTTCATTCCCGAGCCATTTAGCATTCGCCCCGGTCGCTACTATGACAGATTTTGCAAAAAAATCGCCATCAAAAGTGTTAATTTTAAAAATTTGCCGAATTTTATCCTGCCTAAAACCGACTCCATCAAAATTACCAACTTTATTTTGGAAATTCTCCCGATTTTGGCCAAGTTTCAAAGACGCGGAAGTTTGATCTTGAGCAGTTTCAGGCTCAACTAGCTCAATTTTCTCCGCAGAACTGACAAACATTTTCGCTCCCATTTTTTCAGCCTGTTCGTATATATTTTTCATCAAAGATGGCCCTAAAATTGGCTCTGGAAACCCTGGAAAATTTTCTACATGAGTCGTCATCGTCAACTGACCTCCTATAATACCTCCAGTCAAAACCGCAACATCTTTGGCCGCTCGAGCGCAATAAATGGCCGCCGTAAGCCCCGCAGGACCACTCCCAATTACCAAAATATCAAAAATCTGATTCATATTAGAATCATACCAATTCCGTCAAACCTTGCCAAACGTCTTGAGTACACAAAAAATTAACCATTAATTAACAATGATTAACTTGAATTTTAGCCATGAAATCAGCAGCAAAATTCAATTCCGAAGAAAAATTTTCGCAAGTAAAATCGAATGCTTTGTATGATTGACAACACGGCAAAAACGCTCTGAAGAATTCCAAAAAATTTAGATTCGGATTTTTTCCCACAGATTTTCCCAAAATCGACCAATTAAAAATTCAAAAACTTTAACCAAAAAATCACCCAATTCCTAACTTTTCCAATCCCATTTTCGCAAGATTTTCGGACATAATAAAGCAAAAATTTCTGAAATAAATTTCGCCACAAAAAAAATCAGAAAAATTGACTAAAAAAAATCCAAATGGTAACATTTTTCCATGAAAATATTTTTATTAACTTTTTTGGCGCTTTCGTGTTTTGCTCCTCCTAAGGAAGCCATTCGTGTTTCAACAAATGAACTACCACATCCAGAATTCAAAATTCCATTATTAGAATTAAGGCCAGAAACTCCAATTGATTTTCCAAATTATAGCACAAACCTGATTTCTCCAAACGGTCATATAGCACAGAAAATAGAAGAAATGGTACAAATTTTTTCATATTTACCAGAGGAAATTAAGCAATATATAAGAGAAAATTTAAGACAATTATCAGATTATAAATTCCCTTCAAACACAAGTCTTAAAGTCAAAATGGTAAATTGCGAAACTCTCGGAAAACATGTTGCAGAATACGGTACGCCTGTTTCAAATATATCAGCCAAGGCAGGAATTCAGGTTAGCTCAGCCGATTTAGATATTTTCGCGAAAAAATTAGCTGCATTAGTAGATGAAATTATCACACGAAATGACCCACAAAATGCGACAATTTTAACTCAACAACGACAAATTGGAACTCTCACAACTAATTACAATTATGTTGTCCAAAAAATGGAACGAATGCAAGTAAAATTGAATGAACTAAAATATCAGGAAAATTTATAATTAAAGATTTTATGGAAAATTCTATGAAAAATATTACCAATTTCTTAAAAACAAACAAAAAATTATTCTTCAAACTTTTTTCGTCTACGTATTTTTTACCATTTTTCAACTATTTTCTAATCAATAATTATCGATCACAAAAATTGACTCATTGACTTTTTCAGCAATAGATTTTTAACTTTTCTAATCCCATTTTCGCAAGATTTTCGGACATAAAAAAGCAAAAATTTCTGAAATAAATTTCGTCACAAAAAAAATCAGAAAAATTGACTAAAAAAAATCCAAATGGTAACATTTTCGCATGAAAAAAATTTTATTAACCTTTTTGGCAATTTCCTGTTTTGCCCCTCCTAAGCAAACTCTGCCTGTCCCAGCAAACAATTCACCAAATCCAGAATTGGCCGCATTTTTAGGAACTTTTGACTCAGAAATTCCAGAAACTTTACCAGGACCAGAACCACAAACGAGACCGAGCTCAACTGTCAACAACTTTTCCGCACAAATAGAAGAAATTTTACAAATCATTCCAGACCTTTCAGACGAAACCAAGCAATTTTTAAAAGAAAACTTGACAAAATTATCAAATTCTAAATTTCCTCCCAACGCAAGTCTTAAAGACAAAATCACAATTTGCGAGAATTTAGGAACAATGATTATTGCTTATAACGACAAAATAATGCATGATTTACATGCAAATTTACCAATTGGTACTGATTTTCGTTGTCCAATCAATTTTATTACTTTAATGAGCAACATAGCTGAAACAGTTGATAGTATAATTTTGCAAAATGATCCAGAAAATTTCATAACTTTATTTCAGGCAAGAAGATTCGGAGAACTTAAAGCATTTACATGTACAAAACTTACTATTGCATTAGGAGAACAAAAAAAAGAAATCAATGAAATTACCAAATCTCAAAAACTTTTACAACAAGAAATTGCTTCTATGAAAGAATTTCAAACATTTTTGCTACAAGATATGAGACAAAATCAAGAATCTTTACGACAAGAAATCGCGGCTATGAAACAAATCTCCTTTTACCCCAAAAAATTTTAATTATGAAATTTTGGAACTCTTCACAGTTTTGTAAAAATGAAATTTTACCCATAATTACTGAATAAAAAATAACAAAAAAATAAAAAATCTTGAAACTTCTCAAAAACTTTTGAAAAAAAATTGCCGATATGAAAATTTGTAAATTTTTTGGAATTGAAATGAATTTTGCTAATAAAACCATCGTTCAAAGCATCGCTGTTTACGTAATTTTTACCATTTTTAAACACTTTTTTATAAATAAACTACCAAAAAATCTTCAATAATTTTATCAAAAAAGATCTTGTATAAAAATTGACAAAAAAATTTTTAAATAGTATTGTTTTTTCATGAAAATATTTTTATTAACCTTTTTGACAATCTTTTTAACACTTCCAAGCCTTGCCCCAAAACAAACCCCTAAAAATCAACCAAAATCCGGTGAACTTACATGCCTTGCCGCAGAAAATACTCATCAAAATTCGAGCTCTGTTCAACAAAATACACAAACAACTTTTCTAGTCGAGCCAACAAATCCGCAAAATTTCGGTGTAAATTCGAGCGCTGCAAACTGGGCAAGACAAACCTCAGAACTCAGGCAAAATTTCAACACAAATCCAGAAACCACAAACTCCACGAACCAGGAATTAAGCCAAATTTTACATGCTTCTATCCAAGAAATTTCAACCGATTTACCAGAACCTACGACAAGACCTTCCTCGGCAATTGGCAATATTCAAGCACAAATAGCGGAAATTACCGAATCTACTTCGCATTTTCCAGATCCAATCAAGCAAGCTTTACAAAACGCTCTTAACAATTTGTCAAATTTTCAATTTCTCCCAAATGCAAGTCTTAGCGAAAAAATGATAATTTGCGAAAATATGGGCGGAATTCCTTTTAATATGACTGAACAAACAATGATTTTTTTAAAAACAAATTATAATCCGATCTTGTATTCGCTTAATTTTGATATTTTTGGCTTAAAATTGAATGAATTAATAGACTCAATAATTAGGCAAAATGATCCAGAAAATTCTGTAATTTTGATTCAATCGAAAAAAATTGGAGAAACTAAAAATTTTGTATTAAAAAAAACATTACATTTGTTTCAATTCATTCAAGAAGCCAATAAACAAATAGAAGATCTTAAAAAATCTCAGGAAACTTTGCAAAACGAAATCGCTTCCATGAAACAAAGCCAAAATTTCGTAGAAAAAATATTGAAATTTTTTGCAATAAGTAATTATACATTTTTTCAAATAATATTTTTTTGTATAATTTTATATCTTTCAAACTAAATTTTAACTAATTTTTAACCAAAAAATCTTCAATAATTTTATCAAAAAAAACAAACAAATCTTGTATAAAAAATGAAAAAAAATTTAAAATTATACAATGAAAAAGTCGTTTTTGTTAACATTTTTATGTCTTTCTGGAATCGCAGTCAGGAATGGCCCTGATCAACCCGTAACAAATCCTCTAGACAACAACCCTGAATTACTTTTGGAACAATTACTTGAAGTTTCTATTCCAATAAGAGAGGAAACCGCAGAGGAACCAATTACCCGGGCAACTTCTCCGATAAATATGATAGTTTCCGAAGAAAAAAATTTGACTAATTTTGACGATTTTTGCAAAACTTTACCGTCGCAAATACAAAGACTAATCCGCGATTCTGGAATAGAAATTTACCACATACAAGTGAGCGACAATTTGCCTATTATTGAAAAATTTAAAGTTATGCAAAAAATTTTGGACACCATAGAAGAAATAGATTTTTTAGTCAACGAAACTTTACTAAAACATCGTATAATCGTAAACTTTTTCAAAACAAAATTTACAATTGCACATAAATTAATATATTTATCTCTCAACGTTTTCAAAAATGAACCGACAATCCAGCTCCAATTAATGGGATATTTGGCTTCAAGAAAACACTGCGATTTTCAATCTCATATGAGAAAAAAAACTCTAGTAGATTTAACTAATAAATGCAAAAACTTCGAAGAAAAAATTGACGAATTGGAAAAAACAGTAACAAATCTCAAAAATAAAAATTTTTTCAATTCCAGTTTTTTTATACCATTTATGTTATTGCTTGTAATATTTGGCTATTATGCTGTAAAAACAATGTTATCTTCTTAAAAAATCAAAAAATTCAACCCAAAATTATAAAAAATAAAAAAAACTTGACTTGTTAATTTTATAAAACTATTATCTACTCATGAAGAAACTTTTACTTTTAATTATTTTTACAACTTCCAGTTTTGGTATGAAAAAATCCGACCTAAATGCATATAATCCAGCAGAAACGGGAAGCAATCTTACAGCACTTACTAGCGCAGAGCAAATAGATAGCGATTCCGAAGATCCCATAGAAATTGCTCGAAAAGTTGTACAAAATCCTGACGATGAAGCAGCAATATTAGAAGCGATCGAAGAAATAAAAACTGCTGCCATTTCTGCGGAAAAAAATTTAACAGAAAATGCCGAAATTTTGAAATTTGCCGCTTTTTACCTAGTAAAAATCATAGAAGTCATTTCAAAACAAGAGGGAAGTATAGTTATAAAATCTGAAAAAATTGAAAAAATTAAACAAATTTTAATGAAATTAATTTTCGAAAAGATATCAACTACACCGCCAGAATTATCGGCAGAATTGGAAAAAAAATATAAAAAATTTGTACAATTTTACGAACGAGAAAGCAGATTTGACACAAAAGTGAATTTGTTAACAACTGGCTATTTAGAAATTGAAAAAAATCTCAGAAAAGCCGTGGAAAATGAGCAAAAAAATGTGGAACAATTAGACAAAAATTTAACCCAAGCTATGAGAGAAAACATAGAAAATATCTTGCGGAAAATTCTTGTACAAAACAATCTTGTCCAAATGTCATTGTTTTTCCCCCTTATAGAACAAGGAATTCAAATGACTGGAAACTATATTCATAACAATATAATTTCTATGCAAAACGGAAAACCAATTTTTTTCACCCTAAAAACAGCCGAAATGTGGTGCTGGCTTTTCAGAACTTTCGTCTTTTTCAACAGCGTTTTGACAATAAATTTTCCAGTCAATTCCTACGTAGTAAAAATAATTTTAGGAATTGCTGCTTTTTGCGCGTTAATTTTTCAACCTCCTTTTTGAAGAATTTTTCAGCACCATTTTTGAAAATTTTAGACTATTAGTCAAAGTTATTTGTTGACACAAAGTAAAAAATCAATTAAAATACATTAAATATGAAAAAAATTTTACTTATCTTTTGTTTGATTCCTTCAGTTTTTGCTATGCACCATTCACGTGGTAATATTGACTCAATTCAACCTACTCAATCTACTCAAGGGCTAGTTCGAAACCAAAGATCTTCCATAGACATTCCAAATCAAGGACAAGGAACTTCTACTCAAAGATCATCAAGTATAACGCCATCAAGTGTAACTCCAATATGGTTAAGAGACTCTGTTTCAACTGGAATGGGAGTAAACCCTGTGTTGGAAGGTTCTTCGATAATAAGAAGTAGCCCTGATAATTCTGTACAATTACCTCCAACTAGACCAAATACGCCACAATTAACATTTCCTCGTGAAATTATTGAAATATTTGAATCTTTAAAAAATGAAAATTTATCGATAGATGACGAAACGAAAAATACAATTTTTGAAAAAATAAAACTCATATTTACTCTCGAAATTTCAGAAGATAAAAGCTTTGACGAAAACAAAACAGTAGTTGAAATTTTAGCATTTACATTCAACGAAATATTAATAAAATTCCTATTATCAAAAACAAATGAAAAAACTCGTATAATTCAAGTGGAATTTTTAGAAAAAATAAACAATTCAATTCAAAAAAGAATTAAAGAAAAATTATCAACAAATCATTCACTTTTTGCAGAAATTTTCGAAAGTAAATTTGAAATATCGAATATAATGAGAAATAATTTTATAAATGGTCTAAAAATTATTGAAAAGCAAACAGAAATTGAATCAAAATTAAAAAAAATTCAACTTTATAACTCTATTACTTGTGTTATTTGTTGCTCTGCTGCCTTGCTTTTATTGATCAAAACATTAAAAAATTAATCTATTCTTAACCAATTATTAACCTTTATTAATTATTATCATCATCATGAAAAAATTAGTAACTTGTATAGCATTGTTTTCATTACAAATTCATGCTCCAGTGCCAAAAGCAGTAGCAGAAAAGCCATTTCAAGAATGGGAATTTACCATGTACACTGGAGGAGATTCTTTCAAAAATCCGCAATTTAATTATCTACGTTGCAGTGATTTGTTTAAAAATATGGTTTTAAACAATTTGGAAGAAGAAAAAAAACAACAAGTTTTTCCAGCTTTAATTCCTGCTTTAAACTTGGCAGCAAAAGTCTGTTACGATACCCAAGCTTCGGTTACTTTGCCAGCTGATATCAATTCACCTGAAATGTACGGAAAATTGAACCTTATTTCTGATAATTTTGAGCAATTATTACTTCTAATTAAGCATCATTATGGTAATCAACCGCAAATTAATACTATTTTTGCTAACATGTTTTTGTATAATTTTGCAAAAGTAGATGAACAAAATCCTGAAAATAGTGACAAATTACTCCATCTTGGAGCTTTAAAACTAGCTGAAATACAAGGTAGGGTTGATAAAAAAATAGCAGAAGAAGAAGTTTTAGCTTTCACTCAAAAGAAAATTCAGCTAGAAATGATGCAAGCACAAAACCAAATAATCCAGCTAAATAGCCTGTATAACGCAGAAAAAGTCCAAATGACTATATCAACGGTAAATAACGGATTACTCAGTTTGGATAGAATTCAAAAAGTCGATTCTAAATCGTTGCCAGCGATCGTAAAAGAAGCTACCGAAGTTTTGGAATACGCAAAAATAGGATTAATTTCCGCAACAAGTATTTTGCCTCAATTACAAAATTCTATGAATCTTCTAAATCAGACAAATCTTTCGTTATTCGTTTCCATGACTCAATGGTCCTTAAAAACAATCGGAAATACTATAGAAAAATTGAAAATAAAACCAGAATTTTCCACAATCACTTCAAAATTTGATGAAATTTTAAACATAATTCAAGGATTCAATCAAGAACTTGGTAAATTTTTCGAATTTATGAAGGAAAAGATCCAAAACATAGAAAATAGCAGAAATATAGAAGCTCAAGCTCCTGGCAAAAATCCTGCAAAAGCACCAGCTGCAAAAGCGTCCTTACCAGATCCAGACGAAGAATAGTAACAAAATTAAAAACCAAAAAAACCTGCTAAAATTTTAACAAATTTGGCAAAAAACACAGAAATCCTATAGATTTATCTTGAAAAGTATAGTAGTATTAAGGAATAAGGAAGTCAATGGCTAGAAAAAGATTAATTAAATTTTACAAAGACGGAAAAAGAAATTACGAAGTAGTGTTAGTTTTGAACCAAAAACTGTCCATAGAAGCATTGAAGCAAAAGATCGAAGATGCAAAGCAAATTGCCGTAGCACTCGGAGCTGAAATCACGCACATGGCAAACACAAGTTTGAAATCTTATGCTTATCCGATCGAAAGTACAAATAACAAGAAGGGGTATTACGCTTGTTTGTATTTATCTATGAACCCTGCAAATGTTGCGGAATTGAATAGAAAGCTCTCGATTCAAGATGATATTTTGCGTACTTTTGTCATTTTAGCAAATCCAAAAAAACAATCGTTGGGAATTTTTGCAAGTAATTATGAAGATGATTCGTACAAACCAAAAAGAAGGATGCTTTCCTATGATGATCCGAACGCTTTGATTAAATTTCTGGGCGAAAGAGGGCGTATTGAGCCTATGAAGCAGACTTTGGGAAGAAATGTGGCTCCTGGCTTGGCTTTGCGTCAACGTGTACTTTCCAAGGAAATCAAGCGGTCTCGGTTCTTAAGTTTACTTCCATATATCGAGGAGTAAAATTTGCTCGTTTTTGCGAATTTTTTTACAATTTTGCAAAATATTGGGGCATTTTTTTCGTAAAATATTCGTTAATTTTATTAAATTTAGGCGAATTTTAAAGTAAATTTGGTGCTTTTTAAAATTTTGAAGTAAATTTTTTGTTTTTGAATCCATTTTTTGTAAAAGTTCATTAATATTTGTTAAATATTTATTAATAAAATCCTAGAAGAAAGCCGAATTTGAATTGGACCGTAAATTTTAGAAGATTTTTCTATAAAAAAGGGAATTGAATTTTCAAATCGGAAAAAATCAGCAAAAAAATAATTAAAAAAAAACCAACAAATTCCAGAAAAAATTGTACAAAAAAAATAAAAAATTCCGAAATAAATTGAAGAAAAATCGAGAAAATTAGCGCCAATCTTTTCCGATAATAGAACCTACTTTTTCCCCGGCCAAAAATTTAGGAAAATCTTTAATATTCAAAACCGCAATTGGCAAATTATTTTCGCTAGCAATATCGATCGCCGCAAAATCCATAATCGCCAACTTGTTCGTCAAAACTTCATCGTAAGTCAAATTCGGAATGACCTGCGCATCTTCATAAACGCTCGGATCCTTATCATAAACCCCGCCATTTTTGGTCAGTTTAACGACCGCATCAGCTCCAACTTCCAAAGATTTTATAACCGAATTCACATCCGTACTGATATAATAAACCCGGCCAAGACCACCAGCAAAAATTACCCATTTATGATTTTCGAACTCTGTTTTAGCCTGCTGATAATCGTAAACTTGCCCAAAATCGCTAAAATGGCTAAAAATTGCAACCTTTTTCCCCATCTCTTCCAGGCTTTCCTTGAGAATAAACCCATTCATTAACGTACTCAAAACCCCAATCCGATCAGACCCTGGGCGACGAAAACTAGACGACCGACCGCGAATCCGATTTCCTCCGCCTATAACCACGTACGCGCGCTCAACATCCTTCATGTTTTCCAAAAATTCCTTACCAATTTCGGAAAGCGAATCTTTGCTATCAAAAAATTCACCAGAAAATTTCACGAGTAAATTCATCAAAAACTCCACTAGGATTATTACACAAAATGGTAAATTTATCCAGCATTTTTGTATTGAATCCAAAATTTTCCTCAGTTTTTACAATTTTTAAAACAAAAAAAGCCAACAGTTTTTAACACTTTTTTAATAAATTACAACGAAAATTTTCCACTAAATTTTTAAAATACAAAAAATCCAAAATCACCTGGCCAAAGTTTTCAAAATCGACAAAAAATTATATTATAAAATTGAAATTATGGAAAATAACGAAAAAATTAAGGGACTTTGGATTAATCTTCTAAAAAACCCAAAAAACGCAGAGAAAAAGAATTTTACGATTCTACTTCCGCCGCCAAACATCACCGGATCACTCCATATTGGGCATTTTTTGAACTGGAGCTTGCAAGATCTGCTCATGCGCCATGCTTATGCTAAAGGACTTAACCCAAATTGGATCGTCGGCCTAGATCACGCCGGAATTTCTATGCAGTTTGTTGTAGAACGCGAGTTGGACAAGATCGGAATCAACCGCCATATGCTGAGCTTTGAGGAATTTTATGAAAAAACCTTGGAATGGAAGGAAAAATCCGAGGCAATGATCACCGCGCAAGCCATGGAATTCGGGTTCCTTTTTGATTGGTCCAAAAGGCGATTTACCATGGATCAGGACTATAAAAACGAGGTTTTGGATGCTTTTATCGCCCTTTATAACGATGGACTTATCACGAAACGCCAGCGAGCAACGAACTTTGATGTTGTCTTTGAAACCGCGCTTTCCGATCTGGAAATTGTTGAAAAACTCGAGAAAAAAAATATGTACATAATTCGGTATGACCAAGCCGATGGAAATGACCATATTTTGATTGGAACTTCGCGACCTGAAACGATTTTTGCCGATGTAGCAATCGCTGTGCACCCTCAAGACGAGCGTTGGAAACATTTGCATGGAAAAAGCTTCAAAATTCCTATTATTAACCGCAAAATTCCGTTGATTTTGGACGAGACAATCGAGATTGAAAAGGGAACAGGGGCTTTAAAAGTCACCCCGGCCCAGGATATGAAAGACTATGAAATTGGACAAAGACATGGGCTGCCTAGTATCTCTATAATTGGCAAAAATGGCCGACTTTTCGATGTTCCGGAAAAATACTCTGGTAAAACGACAGCCGAAGCTAGGGAAATCATAGAAGCCGAACTCCGCGAAAATGGCCACCTAATCGAGATTCAGGAAACCGAAGGCCTTGTCTATTACGGAGAAAAATCGCAAAAACCAATCGAGACAATTATAACTATGCAATGGTTCTTGGACGTCTCAAACATGGCCAAAATAGCGCTAGAAAACAGCTCAAAAATCGAATTTATCCCAGAAAATATCAAGGAAACTTTCGCCTATTGGATGAACAATATCAAACCATGGTGTATTTCCAGGCAGATCCTCTGGGGCCACAGGTTGCCTATTTTCTACGCCGAAAACGGTCAGGTAATTTGCGCAAAATCCATGGAAGAAGCTCAAAAAATAGCAACAAAAAATGGTCTGGAAAACGCAAAATTGACCCAAGAAACGGACGTTTTGGACACATGGTTCTCATCGGCTCTATGGCCAATTTCCACGCAAAAAAACGGCTCAGAAGACTTATTCGCGCCAACTGACATCCTCATAACCGGCAAAGATATCTTGTTCTTCTGGGTCGCTAGAATGGTCATGTTTAGCCTATATTTCAAAGGTCAAATCCCATTCCACAAAGTCTATTTTAACGGCATAGTACGCGACGCAGACCGCCAAAAAATGTCCAAAACTAGGGGAAATGTGCTAGATCCGATGGATTTGGAAGCCGAATACGGTAAAGATTCGTTAAGATTTGCCATGATCCGCAAAGCTTCTTTTGGTAAAGATATTGCCATACAGACAAAAGATCTCGAAGACGGACGCGCTTTTGGTACAAAAATCAAAAATGCCACAAAATTTATCCGCGATTTTATGAGTAAAAATTACAACCCGAATCCGGAAATGGATAATTGGATGCAAAAACAGATAGAAATTTTCGCGGCAAAAATGGACGAAGCAACGGAAAAATGCGCTTTTCATGAGGTTTGTTCAAATTTGTACGATCTTTTTTGGAACAACTTTTGCGCGTGGTATATAGAAGGTCTGAAAAAGTACCCAAGTCCGCGGGCAAAAGAGTTTTTGATTGCCATTTTGAAAATTTCTCACCCAATAATTCCGTGGATTTCCGAGGAATGTTTCCAAGATCTACAAGAAAAACCGTTCGAAATGGCGCTTTTGGATCAACCTAATTTGCCAAAATTGCCAAAAATTTCCACTGCAAAATTCGAGCAAATTATTGACATTACGACAATTTTACGTAAATTAAAAGCAATTTCAGAAATTAAGGATTTTTATGTAGAAAACTCGGATGCGGAATTAATTGCCACTTTGACAAAACTCCCGTTAAACAAAGACAATAATTTTGCTATAAAATTTGGCGGAGAAAATTTGGCAATTTGTTATATAAAAGAAGAAGTTGCAAAACAGGCAAAAGAGCAAATTCAAAAAGAATTTTCGCAAGTACAAAAAAATTTAGAATTCAATAAAAACCGCCTAAATAGCGCGAAAAACGTACCTTACGAAATTTTGGAAGATTGGCAAGATCAATTGCAAAAATTATCCTATGATAGTAAAATACTCGAAGAATGGCTAATAAATTTATCCTAGTTTTAGGTTTGTTTTTGTGCGGATGTTCTCATTACGAATATCACGGTCACTATAAGTTTGACGAAACAAAATTGGTACAAAAAATCACCAAGCAAAAAGTTATAGAACTTTACGGCGCCCCTTTGACATTTCGAGGCATAGATGATGTGTTTTATTACGCTTATTCAAAGAACGAAATCAGCTCTTTTGGATTTAATTCGTGTCTGGAAGCGAAAATTTTACGTCTAGAATTCAAGGATGATGTTTTGGTAAAGTCTGAAGTCATGGAATATAGCAGTTGGATTTACGATTCTGAGCGTACTGCTGAGCCAAAAATGGAAATCGACGCTTTTGGGGAAATGATGAGTAATATCGGGAAAATGAAGGGAGTGGACGAGGGATCTGCTTCTATTTCTGAAGTTTCTCAAACAAACGCTCCGACCTCGACTTTTTTGAAAAAACAATAGCAAAATTTTCAGTATAAAAATATTTTTGTACAATTTTTTCCGCCGATTTTTCAATTTTTTTCCAATTTCAATATTTTTTCCGAATTTACAAAAATTTTTCCAATAAAAAGCAAAAAAAACTTTAACAATTACAACTAATTCATCAAAAATCCAACAAATTTTCACATTTTCCAACCGATTTTCAAAAAATTTCCGCAAAAATAAAAAAAAATTTCTAACTTTTTTATTCTTTGTACTTTATTTGTATTGCCAAACCTTCAAAACCAAATTTTTTGGCCAACCTTCGCTTCAACATACGCTCTTTATGCGATTCCAAATGAAAATCTACGAAAAATTTCGGAGGCCCAACGTCAATTTGAGTAATAAATTTTATCCTAGGTTCAATTTTACGAATTTCAGTATTTAACCATTCATTCAACAAAGCAGTTTTTATCCTTTTTCCGTAACTTTCCTCTATATTTTTAATACTTTTCAAAACGTTTTCGATCCCTTTTTTTGTTTTACAAGAAATCTTCAAAACAGGAATATCCCAAAAATTCGAAATTTTTTCCTCAACAGTTTTTGCTTCGTTATTTTTACCTTCTTTTTTGGCCAAATCTACCTTATTAATCACTACAATAACTGGGCGACGACGATCAACGGCCATTCCTATCAAACGTAAATCCTGCCGTTCTTGCTTCAAATCCAAAATCACTATAACCCCAAAAATATCTGAATACCTAGGAAAAAGGGCCCTTCCACGCTGTCCAGGAGTATCTAGCAAAATCTTCTCATCAATATCTACTGGCAAAAATTCCTTTGTAGTTCCTTCAAAATCTGCTACTTTATTAACATCTTTTCCAGCCATTAAATTTACCAAACTAGATTTTCCTACATTTGGCTTTCCGATAATTGCCCAAATTTTCTTCTCATTTTCTTCAACATTTTCATATTCTTCAAAGAAAATTTCGCGTAAATTATTCAAACCAATTCGATTTTTCAAAGAAATCTTAATAAAATTTCCAAAAAACCTATAATCCTCGTCAAAAACACGTCCTTTTTCAAGATCCATTTTGTTAATAATTACAAAAACTTCGTACTTTTTCCGCAATTCTAAAAAAATTTTCTTGTCATATTCCAAAATATTATTTTCTACAACAAAAAAAATCCGATCAATTTTTTCACAAGGAGGCAAGTTTTCTATCTTAAAAACGCCAGGAGTATCCCACAAAATTATATTCCCGATCTTTTTCGAGCGCCAATCAACCGTTGTACCTTCCTCGTCCTTTACAAAAGCCTCATTTTTCCCAACAACAAAGTTAAAAATGGACGACTTTCCAACGTTCGGCCTTCCGACAATAACGTAATTTTTATAGTTAATTTTTTGTAAATTTTCTTCCATATTTTTAGCCTATTTTACAATTTTCACAACTTTTATGGAATTTCCTGTGAAAATAAACAAATTTTCTCCACTAAAAAAGACATCTTTTATTTCAAAATCAAATTTTTTATATGATATTTTTTCTTGATTTTCCATAATTATTGCAAAATATTTACCATCAAAAAATACAGAAAACTTACCAAAATGGCGAGAATTTTTAAAGTCAATTTTTGTATTTCCTTCGCAAACAAAAACGGGAAAAGTAAATTTTTTACCATTAACAAAAAACTCATTTTTATCAAACTTTTCAAAATTTCCACTCGATTTTTCAAAATAGTAATTCTGTTTTTCCGAAATTAGACACAATTTTTCTCCAGAATTATAACCTGAAATAAATTTTTCACCTTGTAAAAATATATGAGAAATTTTTCCAGGAATCGAAGCTCCGGTAAGTTTTTCAATCAAAGAAACGCCGAGAGTATTGTAAAATCCCAAAAAATCAGAAATTATTAAATTACTATTTAAAACGTTGTTTTGTACCAAAAATTCGGTATTTTTCCACAACAATTTTCCATCTTTAGAAAAGCAAAAAACAGCCTGATCAATTGTCGAAAAAAACACATTGCCATTTTTTGGATCACAGACTATATCGCTCCTTGAAACTCCATCCAATTCCACGGAAAAAATCAATTTTCCATTAAAATCTATAGCTTTGAAAACACCTGAAGCTGTATTAATAAAAACACGATCTGATCCAAGAAACACCTTCGAAGCCAAAAGAACTTTTTCGTCCAAAATTTTTCTAATTCCGCCTTTTTTATCATACAAAAAAACCCCGGATTTATTAGAAAATACAGCCATTTCAGAAGAAAAAGTACTTTCATCAAAATCTATCTTAAAAGAATCTTCGACAAAAAAATCTATACCATTTTTCTCGGTTTTTTCAGATTTTCCAGGACAAATTTTACTTCCATTTTCGGAACAATTATTTCCAAAATTTTCCGCAAAAACTCCAAAACACAAAAAAACAAAAATTAACTTTTTCAACATTGCATACCTTTTCCGATCAAAAAACTGATCAAATAATCGTCCTTTTGCTTAACACAATCCGAAGTTTTTTCACCATAAAAAATATCCGTTACAAAGAAAAGTTTACTCCAAGGATTTTTGCTAGACTCATAAAACATATAAAAATCATCCCTATAACCGAAATATAGACGCTTTGAAAAATAGAACAAATCCTTAAAAACAAACTCATCCAACTGAGCAAATTCGTCAAATTTTTCCTCAGAAGGGTTTTTTTTGTTCTTTAAAAATTCAGAAATAAGACCATAACCTTTCCTGTGTTTTCCCTTTAAAAAATTGTCATTTTCGCCATAAATATACTCTATTAAACTGTCAGAAGATTTAACTCTTGAATTGTAGTCAATTTTATACCAAACAAAACCAAATACAAGAAAAGCTAAAGTAAAACCAGCAGTTATAAAAATTTTTGACTTGTTGTAAAAATACCAATCAGATAACTTTTCCTTAAAATTATCTACATCGAAATCGAAATCCATGGAACTATATTATACAAAAAAATCAAAAATATATAGAGCAAAAAAAAATTAGTTTAAAATTTTAATAAATTATTAATCATATAAAATTATACAAAAAATTGCAAAAATATTTTTTCAACACAGTTTTTCCACAAAATAAGAAATTTTTCAACTTTTTAGCTAAGATTTTTATGTGTATTTTGGTGAAATTTTCGGGGATTTTATAAAATTGTGGAAAATGTGGAAAATTGTGGAAAACTCCGGTATAAAAATTCCCGCAAAAAATCTAGGCAACTTCTCAAAACCCCCAATTCCACTGGCATTATTACTATTGCTATTATTTATAAATTATGCTTAAATGATAATGTTTCAAAAGTATGAGTAGTTTTCAATTAAATAAAAAAGGGGATTATATTCTTTTGGATCCGGCTTTATTTGGTGATTTTTCCGTAATAAAATATGGAATTCCTTTTTTCAAAGAGGGAAATGATATAAATTTGCTGGTAAATTCCAAAAATGAGGCTTCGTATAAAATAGCTAATTATAATTCTAAAATTTTTTCCATAGAAGATGATGATTTTGCAGAAAAATTGTATTTTATTAACAATTACGAGCTTTGGAGTTGTAAGAAAAGTTTCGAAAAAGAGGCGCCAATTCGGGCGATTTTGGATTTTATTTTGGTCCAATCTTTGATGAAAAACGTTTCTGATATACATTTCGATTGTGTAGATACTTCAAGCTATGTAGTTCGCTTTAAAATCGATACAGTGCTGCATGATTTTGTTTTCCTGAACCGTGAGCAGGGGGAGGCTGTTTTGATGCGTCTAAAGGTCCTTTGCGGGGCTGATACGGCCAAAAAACACCTTCCTCAGAGCGCTTCGTTTTATAGAAATTTTAGAAATAAAGATGTGGATTTTCGGTTTTCTACCCATCCTACGTTCCTTGGCGAGCGTTGTGTGATTCGGGTTTTGCAGGAAAAGAATCTTTTACCGATAGATCGGATTGGTCTTCGCGATGAGGTTTTGGAAATTGCTAGGAAAGTCATTGAAGAACCTTATGGTTTTGTGATTTTTACAGGTCCTACGAACTCTGGGAAGACGACTACAATTCACTCAATTTTGAAGGAAATTTCTAAATCTGGGGTAAATATCATGACTTTGGAAGATCCGGTCGAATATAGGATTCCTGGGATTGTTCAGACTACGGTTTCAGAAAGTGGACTTAGTTTTTTGGACGGTATGAAATCGATTTTGCGGCAAGATCCGAATGTGATTTTTCTTGGAGAGATCAGGGATGAAAAAACGGCTCAAATGGCTGCGCAGGCGGCTATGGTAGGTCATAAAGTCTTGACAACTTTGCACGCTTATTCGATAAAAGGGGCTATAAATCGGCTTTCGGATATGGGAGTTTCTTTGAAGATTTTGGCAGAATCTTTGTTGGCTATTTTTTCGCAGAGATTGGTCAGAAAAGTTGAAGAAAAAGATGGGGAAAATTTTTTCAACGGTTTGACTTTGGTTTCGGATGGTTGTTATTTTGACGAGGAATTGAGAGATATTCTTCGAGAAGGTAAAGTTCCAAACATAGAAAATAAATTACGAGAAATTGCTATGGATTTGGTGGAAAAGAAAGTTACAACTTTTGAAGAAGTCAAGCGAGTAATTGGTTAATTTTTTAGGATTTTTTTAAATTTTTTTTATATGTCAAATTTTTATTGACAAAATAACAAAAAAAGTTTTATAATGAAAAAGATCAAATTGGGGAAGATATGAGATCGAGAATTATTTATTCTAATAACTATTCAAAAAACACGTCATTTTTGGCGAGTTTGGCGAATTTTTTTGTAGATTTTAAATGGAAAATTTCTTTTAAGGGGTTTTCTTTGAAGAAAAAAATGAAGGAATCGGATTTTTTGCTTTTTGTGCAATCTATTTCTGAATTTTTGAAAGTTAATAACGATTTGGCATTTTGTATTGAATCTTCTGTACATTGTGTGAAAAATGACATGAAAATTTATGTTCGGAAAATGATTACTAGGCTAAATCAGGGGGAAAGTTTTTCTTCTGCTATGGAAAATATTAATTTTGAATGTGAAATTTTTCCAAAATATGCTATCAGAATTATAAAAGTTGGAGAAAAAAATAAGAGTTTTGTAGAAACTTTTGAAATGCTAAAGGATTTTATTTGTTGGAATATTGAGCAAAAAAAGAAGTTAAAAACTGCACTTTCTTATCCAATTTTTACTTTTTTTGTTTTTGTAACAGTTTTGTTTTTGTTTGCAAACTATGTTGTACCTTCGATTTTGGGACTTTTGACTATGATGAATCCTGAAAATGCTTCGAATTACAAGATATTTTTTAGTGTTTTATTGGCTTTGAAAATTTTTGTATTTTTGATTGCTGGATTTGGAATTTTTGTTTTTGGATCTTATTTTTACGACCGTAATTTGTTCGAAAAAATTGTTTTTAGTATTCCTATTTTTGGTGAATTTTTGAAGTGTAAAGTTTTTTATATAAATTCGTATTATTTGTATAGCAGTTTGAATAATGGTATTACAATTTTGGAAAGTTTGAATATTGCAATTGAGTGTTCTGAGGGGATTACTAAGGATGTTTTGGTTAAGGTTAAGGACGATGCGATCAAGGGAGTTAAGGTTAACGAGTCGATTGGTAGTTTTGGTTTTATTCCGAAAATTATACAAGATTTGATAAAAACTGGAGAAAATTCTGGAAATTTGGCAAATGCGTTTTTTTTGATTAAGCAAATTTTCTTTTCTAAATATCAGTTAATGATGGATAAATTTATTAACGTTTTTCCTACTATTGTTGTTTCGTTTACAGCTTGTATGATGATAGGATTTGTGTTTTTGGTTTTTGTTCCGCTTTATAATTTTAGGTGATTTTTTATGGTTTTTTGGGGGATTTTATGAATTTTTTTAATCAAAAATGCGATGGAAATGAATTTATTAACAAATACGATTGCGCAAAATATTTTTCTTGTGGAGAGGATTATGCTATTGAGGCTATTCCGAAAAATATCGGTTTTTTTAAGCGTAAAAAGTGGATTCAGGAAAAGTTGAATTTTATTGGAAATGAAAAGGCTTTGGTTTTTGTTAAAAATTCGAAAATTATGTGGGCTTTTTTGAATGATGAGCAGAAATATTGGCTTCCTTTTGAAAAATCTCAGTTTTTTTTGAGTTTTGTTAATGAAAAAGTTAATGATGTTTTGATAACTGAAGAAAAAAATGGTGAATTTTTTTATTACGGAATTTCTGACGGTTTTTTGGTGGCTTTTACTAAGAATTACGATGAAGCTCTGATGAATATTCGTAAATTTTCTGAAAAAAATGGGAGGATTTTTAATCTTGGTATTGGAAAAGTTGAAAAAATTTGTGACAAAATTTTGAGTTTTGATGAAATTTCTAAAAGTGTGAAAAATGTTTGTAAAAATAATTGTGAAATTGAGTTACAAGATGAAGATGATTTGATTTTTTTGAATGAAGATGTTGATTTTTACGGGGATTCTAAGCAGAAAAATTTTTCTTTGGATGAAATTTTTTTCCAGTGGTTTTCTAATAAGACTAATGATTCAAAATTGGAAAAATTTGGTACAAAAAGGATAACAATTTTGGCTTCTATGGCGGCTTTTATGTTGGTTTTCTTTTTTGGAGGTTTGTATTATCAAAGTGAAAAAAATCAAAAAATTTCTGAAATTAATACAACTTTGGAAAAGCTTTATAAACTAGGAAAGTAGAATTTTTCAACAAATTTTCGAAATCAGAAGAACTTTTTTGTCCAAAATTTTCCTGAATTTTCAATGATTTTTTCATAATTTTTGAATCCACATTTTTGATTTTCTTCTGCGTATCATGACAAAAATTAAATCTGACAACCTGTTTAAAAAAACACCAATTTTCTGAATTTTTTCAATTTCTTTATCATTTTTTTCTTTTTTTATTTGATCAAAAAATTTCCAAAAAGTACGCTCAGTTTTTCTAGCACTTACTCTTGCAAAGTGTAAAGAAATTACGAAATTATTTCCATTTTGTAATAAAAAAGATTTGAGTTCTGGAAGATTTTTGTTAAGAATTTCTATGTTTTTTTCGATTTCTAAAATCAAATTTTCGCAATTTTCGTCATTTTTTTTTAAAAACATTTTTCCAATTTCAAAAAGATCATGTTGTAATTTTTCAAAGAATTTTTTTTCTAATAATATTTTTGGTTCTGAAATTTCGTGAAAAAATTCGATAAATTTATATAAAAAAGTACAAAATTTTGCAAAAAATCCGATGTTTTTTAAAATATTTCCAATGTGGCAATTTAATTCATCCAAATTTCCTATGAATTCCACATCTTCGTCGTATTTTCTTGAAGTTTTCCACCCAAAACAGATAGTTTTTCCACAATCTCCAGATTTTGTTGTAACAGAATTTATTTTTATCATAAAAGTCTCAGAATTATACCACTAAAACTATTAATTAAAAACTATTAAAAAAATTCAAAATTAGTTGAGTATAGCTATTTTTCTTAAGTTTTGAACTTGCAATGTTAACCTTTATTTTGCGTAATTTTTGAGTTTCCATTTCAAATTGTGCAATGTTTTTAAAATTTTTAGCAAAAAAAGTTGGAAAAATTCCTATTCCTCCATCAAATTCTACCGCTTTTATTGCGCAAAATTCATTATCTACAACAAATCTTTTTGACAAGAAATTTGTTATTTCGGAACTTGCAAAATGCTCATAATCGTAATCTTTTACGTAAATAAATTTGTGATATTTTAAATTTTCAGGCGTTTTTGGGTATCCATATTTCTTTAAATATTCTCTACTTGCGCAAAAAACCATAGGATATTCTTTTATAAAATGATTTTCTACCAAAATGTGATCGTACGGATTTTTCATAATAATTATATCTTTTTTGTTAATCAAATCCATAGTAATGTTTTTTATGAATGAAATGTCAATCATAATTTCTGGAAAAGTTTCAAGCAATTTTTTAAGCTTTTCGGCCAAAACAAAGCTAAAAACCATTTCTATAGCAATGTTGATTTTTATACGAAAATCCTCGAAAGTCTTCTTTTGATAGACCAAATTTTCTCGTACGTTATTCATATCACTGTTAGTTTTTTTCAAAATTTTATAAAGTTTTAGGCCATCTTCGGTAAGTAGAATCGGTTTTTGATTATTCAAAATTAACTTTCTTCCAAAAGATGACTCGAGATCTTGGATAGTTCTGCTGATTACAGATTGGTTTACCCCAAGTTCCCGCGCAACTCCGGAAAATGATTGCAATTCATACAAAAGTATGAAAATTTGCATTTTTTCGAAGTTCAAAACTCCCTCGTACATGCTTTGAATACTAGCATAAAATTAAGATTTATTATAGGTTTTAACTGGTAGGTTTTTGATGGGAAATAGTACGCAAAATAAGGAATACAAGGTTTTGGACAAAGGTTTTGTTCGGGTTGTGGATGTTATGGGAACCGATTCTTCGATAGTACAAGCTGCTCGGATTTCTTATGGAAGTGGGGTTAAAACGCCTGAGCAAGATAGGGCTTTAATACGGTATCTGATGCGGAATCGCCATACTTCTCCGTTCGAAATGTGCGAAATTAAGTTCCATTTAAAAATGCCTTTTATAATTGGTAAGCAATGCATACGTCACAGAACTGCCAATATTAACGAGTATTCTGGCCGATATTCTGAAATGATTAAGGAATTTTATATACCGTCTTTGGAAAACATTGGAGTCCAATCTTCGAGTCATAAGCAAGGTCGAGGCGAGGCGTTGGAAACTGAAAAAGCCAAAGAAATTCAGGATTTATTTCAAAAACATTGTCAAGAAACTTATGAACTTTACGAAAATTTACTCCAAAAAGGGTTGGCAAAAGAGTTGGCTAGAATGGTTTTACCGACCAATATTTATACGGAATTTTATTGGAAAATTGATCTTCATAATTTGTTCCATTTTTTAAATGTACGTTTGCATCCGGGAGCTCAGTTTGAAATGCAGGAATATGCTAGGGTAATTGCCGAAATTGTTAAGGAATATTTCCCTGTTTCTTTTGAAGCGTTTTTGGATTACCGTAAAAATTCGGTCAATGTTGCTGGAAATGTTAAGGATTGTTTACAAAGAAATGGTAAGGAACCGACTGGTTTGGGTAAGACAGAGTTGGAAGAATTTTATGAAAATTGGAATTGAAATTTTGAAAATCGCGTCAAAAATCTGAGCGAAAAAATCTCGGCAAAAAAAAATTCTAAGGAAAAAGAACAAAAAAATCATAAAAAAAATAGTTAAAAAATTGGCAGAAAAAATTTTAGACAAATTTTGCAGAAAAATTCAGTACTGGAAAATTTTTACCTTTATTAAGATATTTATTAAGAAGTTTAACACTTTGTTAATCAATTTTGATATATAAATTTTAAGTAAATAAATAGTTAATTTTTTAATGATTGGGGGAAGTTTATGAAAAAGATGTTATTATTTTCATTTTGTTTGACGTCGTTTGCCGGGTTTCAGGATGTAAGGAATTTGTTTGACAATACGGTTCCTTTTGGCGGAAGAATCTTACATACTGGCTGGTTTTCAGAAATGACTCTAGAAGAGAAAAAGACAAGAGTTGGAAGTGTTTGTGCAAGTTCGATCGTACTTACGCCAATTACCATTTTATCAAAACACACACAAGAACAGGAAAATTTATATTTTGAGAAATTAAAACAAGAAGGAAAATTTGACTTGTGTAGGCAGCTTGAAAAAGAGGTACAAAATGGCAGCTTAGAGTTAAGAAATTTAGAAGATTTTGCCAAATTTCAGAAACAGTTAACTATTGAAGAATTACAAACTCAATTTGCATTGTTGTTGAAAGATTATATAAGGGAAGCTAGTTTTTCAATGCTACGTCCCATTGAAGGTGAAGAAGTAATAACTCAAGAAGAGCGAGCTTGCTTGGAAAAATTTGGTCCTATTCCGATGGAGTTGAAAATCCCATTTTTGCAATTTGCTGTACAACCGTTCAATGCAAAACTTGATATTTATTTTCGACATATTAACGCAATTAGGGCTGGAGGAAAAGAAACTGTTACAGATTGGGGAAATTTTGAATCTATATGTAAACATTTTCGCCAACTTGTACCAATGAGGGACGGTAAGCGTTATTCTGAGAAAGAATTGGAAGATTTGAAACCGGTTTACGAACAGGAAGCTAAAAACTGGAAATTTGTACGCCGTATGGTGGATTATCAGTCTTCGATGAAGAAGTTAATTGAAGATACAGCAAAACAATTAGAAAATAATTTGCGATTTTTTTACGAAGATAGAAATGTTTTTATTTGTAATAGATTGTTAAGATTTATTGAATTGGAAAACACGATCCGTCCTTTTGATAGTGCAGAAGGAACGGCTTATGCGTGCAGATTGCTGAATATTGAAAAAAGTATACGAGATTTTCAGGAGAATTTGAGACTTATTCCGCGTCGTCGTGTTGAGGCTGATTCTGTAATGCCGGACATAGAATCTGTACATGACGGCAGTGTCCATCAAAGTGAAATGCCAGCGCAACGTGCGGACGAAGTTGTAATTCCGACTGTACAAATGATTCCAACGGCTGTTCCAACGATGGTTATTCCGACTCTACAAGTGGTTCCAACTCCAACGGTGCTTCCAATGGTGCAAAAAGTTGACAAAGAGACTAGTGTTGTTATGGATCAGCCAATGGCTCAAGAGCAGACAGAGAAGCTATCGGTTCAGATCCAAGAGCAGCCGCAAGTAGAGCAACCAAGGGTTCAGGAAGAGTCAGTTCAGGAGCAGCCAAGGGTGAGGACGCCAGAGTTAGTCGAAGTGGCGAAGGTAGAGTTGCCGGTTCAAGTTCAAGAAGAGCAACCAGTTCAAGAGCAACCGATCCAGGAACAGCCGCAAGTCCAGGAAGAGCAGCCAGTTCAAGAGCAGCAGCCAGTCCAAGAGCAACCGATCCAGGAACAGCCACAAGTCCAGGAGGAGCAGCAGCCAGTCCAAGAGCAACCGATCCAGGAACAGCCGCAAGTCCAGGAAGAGCAACAGCCAGTTCAAGAGCAACCGATCCAGGAACAGCCGCAAGCCCAGGAAGAC
>Ga0074198_1000624_pt1 | contig 33377 bp, 29 predicted proteins | sample EPASupsiteSAE323_FD_64527 | JGI IMG/M metagenome (GOLD analysis project Ga0074198, IMG submission 64527) | Bioremediated contaminated groundwater from EPA Superfund site, New Mexico - Sample SAE3-23 | ecosystem: Environmental > Aquatic > Deep subsurface > Groundwater > Contaminated ... | reverse complement strand
CGCCCTCAGAAAGATGACTGGCGGATAGCCGCTGCGCATAAGGTAAAGATTGAGCAGCAGCCGGGCGGTCCTGCCGTTGCCGTCGACAAACGGATGGATGTTGACGAAAAGCATATGCAACGCTGCCGAAACTTCGATTGGCGCGCCGATTGTCCTGTTGAGCTGAAAATATACTTCCCGCATCAGCATTGGCACCTGGTGGAAACTGGGCGGCGAGTAGTCAGTTCCACTTATGCGCACCCCGCACTTGCGGTAAAAACCCGCGTTGTGCGGGTCAATCCGGTCAAGGATGAGCGCGTGCAACCCCAATACGTCGTCTTCCTCGATTTTTTTCTTTCCAACAAGCGATTTTACAAACTCGATTGCCTTCATGTGGTTGGTTGCTTCCAGGTGCTCCCGCATCGTCTTGCCGCCAATCGTGAGGCCGTCCTCCACGACAAGCTTGGTTTCCTTCAAGGAAAGCGAGTTGCCCTCGATTGCGTTGGAGTTGTAAGTCATCTCGACGTTGAACGACTCCTCAAGCCTTTTCAGCGAGGCCTTGTCGAACGGCTTGAGGCCTTCAAGCTCCTTTTTCTTGCGGGCGATGCGCTCCGCTAGGGCGGGCTCAATCAATGTGGCATCCTGCGAATCCATAAAATAATGGAGTATCGGATAGTTAATAATTCTTGCTATCCGATACGATTGGGCACTTTTGGTTTCGTGCCTTTCCGCCTGTGGGAACTGAGCCTGAGGATAAATGCTCCAAACGGGATTTGAACCCGTGTTAGCGGATTGAGAATCCGCTGTCCTTGACCGAGCTAGACTATTGGAGCAAATTAGGAATACATTCTAGGGTTGAAAGGAATAAAATACTGCCCTTAAAGAGAGCCAATGCCGGGACTTGGCGGCTACAGGGATTTATAAAAATTCGTTGCCATAATTAATGGCTATAAGCCAGCCCGGAAAAGGTCGGGCGGGTGCAATCGCATTTCTAGAGGTGTCATTTCAAATGGTAGACAGAATGTTCGCAACGATGGGAGACATGCGCGTCGGCAGGTACATCATAGCCGAGGAGCACCCCTGCAAGATTCTCAGCATGTCCAAGAGCAAGACCGGGAAGCACGGCGCTGGAAAGATTAACATGGAGGCAGTCTCCATCTTCGACGGCTCAAAGCACATGTTGATGAAGCCCTCGGACGCGGACGTTGAGGTTCCTGTAATCGACCGCAAGAAGGCGCAGGTCGTGTCGATGAGCGGAAACACCGCGCAGCTTATGGACCTGGTCTCGTTCGAGACCTTCGAGGTCACAATCCCCGAGGAGATGTCAGCAGGCATCGAGGTCGGCAAGGAAATCCAGTACATGGAAGTAATGGGCCGCAAGCTGCTTTTGAGGCTCGAAGGCGGGAACTAGGTTTCCGCTTAAATTCTTTTTCTATTTTTCTCTCTTGCCTGCCCATAGGTAGGCGTTTTGTTTTCATTGCCCTATCCGCAGGAATGAACGAGGGCTATTTCCAGTAGTGTGCACAGACTGCGTGTATCTCCGGCACGAACTTCCTTTCCGAGGTCGCTATCTGCGTGTTCCCGACCTTTTTGTGGATGCTATCCGGCAGCTTCGAAAGTTTACTCGCTGCAATAGTATAATCCTTGTTTTCAAATGCCCTCATCGCATCAGTGACGTGCGTAGCGTGCTCCCGCTCACCTGCAGCCATGCTTGCATAAACGCCAAAAAGAAGTCTGGTATTTGCTATCTGGGTTTCCGTAATCAAGAGAACCAACTCCAATGTGAATAAGATGACAATAATTTTAGGGATTTATAACACTTTTATAGGAAGTGCGCCTTCGAAACCATTTTTATTGTCCGTGGCAACGATTATTACTCCCAGTCAAGGCGCAGCATCAACGCTAATCGCCTTTCCGGGTTTTGAGGTTTGGTTTAGGGGTTTATGGTGGCTACAGTCCAACAGTCAGCACTACCTATCGAGGAAGGCGCAGCCACGCGTTTTTTCGCCGAGTTCTTCAACGAGTACTGCAACCAGCAGGTCATGGACCTCGCGCAGTCCTACCCGGACAAGCGCAGCCTTGTCATAGACTTTTCGCTCCTTTCAAAATACAAGTCCGAGCTTGCGGACGCGCTCTTAGACAAGCCCGACATCTACCTCAAGGCTGCCGAGGCCGCTGCGAGGCAGCTTGACGTTTTCACTCCAGGAAGCACTGAATTTGCACCGCACGTGCGCATCAACAACCTTCCTGACGAGTCCGGTTACACCATCCAGAACTTGGGCGCGGAACACCTGAACAAGGTCGTCCGAGTGGACGGCATAGTCACCCTGATTACCCAAATAATGCCCAAGCTGCAGCTTGCGCGCTGGATTTGCATCCACTGCACCCGCACAATTGACACTCCAGTTGGCAAGACCGGCGTGGAGAAGCCCTCGGTGTGCCCAGGCTGCGGCCGCGGCGACGGTCTTTACCTTTCCGAGCAGGCAAGCGGCTTTGTGAACATGCAGCGTTCCCAGATGCAGGACCCTGTTGAGAAAATCAAGGGCAACATCCCGGCACCGCAGGTGGACCTGTGGCTGGAAGACGACCTTGTAAACACACTCTCTCCAGGAGACAACGTCATAATTACAGGCATACTTCGCCTTCGCCAGAACCAGCAGGCAAGGGGAGGCAAGGCCACTCCAGTGTACTCGAAGTTCTTCGACGTAGTCGGAGTCGAGAAGATGCAGAAGGAGTTCGAGGAACTCTCACTTACCAAGGAAGAGGAAGACCAGATCATCGAGATTTCAAAGGACCCGCATCTCATTGACAAGGTCATCATGAGCATCGCGCCCAGCATCTACGGCTACTCGGAGATGAAGGAAGCCATTGCAGTTCAGCTTTTCGGAGGAACACAGTTCAAGGTGCTTCCGGATGGCAAGAAAATCCGCGGCGACATCCACGTTCTGCTTGTGGGAGACCCCGGCACAGCCAAGTCAACCATCCTCCAATACGTCAAGGAGCTCGCGCCCAAGGCAATCTACGTCTCAGGAAGGGGCGCAAGCGGAGTCGGACTCACAGCGTCAGCTGAAAAGGACGAGATTGCGGACGGCGGCTGGGTGCTTAAGGCAGGCGCTTTGGTGCTTGCTTCAGGCGGAGTCGTAATGGTAGACGAGTTCGACAAGATGGAGCCCAACGACCGCGCGAGCATGCACGAGGCAATGGAACAGCAGACTATTTCAGTGGCCAAGGCAGGCATCGTCACCACTTTCAAGTCCAAAACATCAGTTTTGGCTGCGGCAAACCCCAAGCTCGGACGTTTCGACCCCAACACCCCGCCGGCACAGCAGTTTGACATCCCGCCAACTTTGATGAGCAGGTTTGACCTGATTTTTGCAATCAAGGACGTGCTTGACGAGGCCAAGGACCGCAAGCTGGTAGACCACGTGCTTACTGGCCATATGTTCGCCGCAAGAAAGCAGAAGCTTTCCGACCTGAAGGACTCGCCAATCATACCCCCGATTATGCCGGACCTTCTGCGAAAGTACATTTCGTATGCGCGCAAGAACATCCACCCCGTGCTTTCGGAAGAGGCGGCAAACCGCATCAAGGAGTATTACCTTTCATTGCGCAGGATGGGCGCGCAGCAGAACACTTTCCCAGTTACTGCCCGTGAAATAGAAGGACTCATCCGTATGAGCGAGGCCTCAGCCAAGCTGCGGCTTTCAAACACTGTTGAGCTTCGCGACTCCGAACGCGCAATCTCGCTCGTGCACTTCGTGCTCTCGGACATCTTCATGGACAAGGAGACCGGAAAGATTGACTCCGATATCATCAGCACCGGCCAGCCCAAGAGCAAGGTGGACAAGATGCGCTCGGTGCTCGGAATCATCAACGCGCTTGAGCAGAAGCTTGACATGGTCGACATCGACGACATAGTCGAGCAGGCAATCGCAATCGGGATGGACGAGAACGCCGCGCGCAGGCTCATAGACGAACTCAAGCGCAACGGCGACCTTTACGAACCCAAGGTGGGATTCGTCAAAAGCTCGCGCGGAAGGTAGGCTGCCAGCTGTAAAAGCAAGGTAGATTAGACCGCAAAAAAGAGGTTAATATTTTCCAACAGTGATTACAAGCTAATGCCAACTTTGAGAAAGAAGACCGCAAGAGCAGGCAACAAGCCCAAGGAAAGCGAATCCTCACGATCCAAGCAAGTTGCCAACCAAACCGACAGGCAAAAAGTCCTCGCATCCTTCAACCGCAAGATAAATCTGTTTTTGATGCTCGCGGCATTCACAAACACGCTGCTCATCTCGCTGTTTGTCGGAACGGGCTTCATCGCACAGCAGGTCACGGTTGTCGACAACCCGGCCGATGTCGCGAACTCGTTCGGCCTCATAGGATACATGATTTTTGCAGCTGCGGCAATGCTACTCGTCCTTCGGTTCTACAAGGGAAAGCTCCTGTTCCAGCTTATGGAATACGGACTCATAGCAACTAGCGCGGAAGTGTTCGGAGCGGTGTTCCTGCCAGGGTACGACCTGTACTTGGTGGTCATTGCGGTTGCAGCAAGGCTCCTGCTTCCCCGGTTCCAGACATTGCTCCTGCTTTTTGCAAGCATGGTTGTTGGCGCAATACTTGGTTCTTCGCTTGACTTCGTACCCGTAGCGGTGTTTGCAATTCTCCTTGCGGCATACGATTACATCGCAGTATTCCGCACCAAGCACATGATTGCACTTGCGGAGGGCCTTTCGGAACGCCAGGCCGCATTCAGCATAAAGATAGGGATTAGGCAGGCTGAGAAGAAAGGAAAAGACGCCCCTGCTGCGAAAGCGATACCTACTGGCCGAGGCGGAATCGAGCTGGGGCTTGGCGACTTTTTGATTGGAATTATGCTCTCGGTTTCCGCACTCAAGATTGGCACGTTTCCCTCGTTCGGCTACGGGCTTGCATCGGTAATCGGAGCAAGCGCAGGACTTGCATTGATGTTCTATTTCCTTGAAAAGAAGGGCGGCTTCTTCCCAGCAGTGCCCCCCATTGCCGCTGGCTCGCTGCTTTGCATCTTTTCCTACTGGTGCGCGTCGTCGCTTTTCGGAATCGCATAGTTTGCAAGCGTTAATCGGCCTGCAAAGGTTATTTTAATCGCCAAAGGCATAATGCTATTTCAAGTCAAGGACGTTTTCTGACGTTTCAAATAGGTTAGGCTATAATGGATTACGACAAGCTTCTGGACCGCGCACGCGCAAACATTCCCGACAAGGAAAAACTCACCTCAGGAGAGAGGTTCGAGACCCCGCGGGCGGCGCTTCTTATCCAGGGCAACAAGACAATCATCACGAACTACGGCGACATCTGCTCGCGCATTCGGCGCACCGACGTCGAATTCTCAAAATACCTTTTCAAGGAGCTCGCAGTGCCCGGAGAAATCCAGGCAGGAAGGCTCATCCTTGCAGGAAAGTTCTCCGACCGCGTTGTCAACGACCGCATCGGGAACTACGTCACTACCGCAGTAATCTGCAAGGAATGCGGAAAGCCCGATACCCACCTTGAGACCATCGACAGGCACCTCAAGATGCTCATCTGCGAGGCGTGCGGCGCAAAGGCGCCAGTCAGGATTTAGGTTGACAATTATTCAAAAAAGGTGAAATTATTTGGCAAGCTTCCATCCAAGACCGCATTACCAACAGCGCAGGCCCGGAGTCCGAAAGCCGATGGCACCAGGAATGGGTCCGGATGGGTTGCCCCTTCGCGTGCGGATGCCCCACCAGGGCGAAATACTTGGCAAGGTCACCGAACTGTTCGGAGGCTCGCGCATGAACGTAGTGTGCCAGGACAACTTCACGCGTATGTGCCGCATCCCCGGAAAAATCCGCAGGAAGCTTCTCATCAACCCCGGAGACATCGTCGCAATCACGCCGTGGACTGTCGAGTCCAACGAGAAGGGCGACATCGCCTACCGCTACACGCGCGTGCAGGCCGAGCAGCTTAGACAGAAGGGAATGCTGCAGGGACTCTGAACACCTCCACTCCGGTTACTTGTCCGAAGCTTCGGCTGCGCAGGCAAAAAACATTATATTCCATACGACACTTACAAATACGAGTTTTAATGACATATCGCGGACAAGGCGCGACGGAGTATTTGGTTGTATTAAGTGCGATTCTTCTCGTTTCCTTGGTCATAGTTAACGCTCTTTTAACCGCTTCGCAACCTGGCGCATCACTGAAAGAGCAGCAGTCGTCGGTATATTGGAAGACTGCAACGCCATTCTCCATATTGTCGTACACCCTTGACAGCGGCACGCTTGTCGCAAGCGTGCGCAACCAGCTCAACAAACCAATAAAGCTGACTGCCGTGCAGGTCAACGACAACGGCACTCCGATGGCCATCTGGTCTGGTTCTCGGGTGTTCTCAGCAGGCGAAGAGGCACTGCTCTATATGCACTATGGCGTAGATAACGACTGCCGCGGCGCCAACGCCGGCGCATCGTTCGAGATTTCCAAAATCATTTTTGTATACGACAAGTCAAACAGCATGCAGGAGTTCTTCCAATTGGGCATCAAGCCGCTCAACGGAATGTGCAAGGCTACGAATAGGCTGGTGTTTGTCCCGCCAACTCCCGCGGACGGTGCAAGCGCAAGCACTGCATTTGAAGGAGCAAACGTCACACTCAACGCGACAATAGGCGACCTGGCCGGACTCAACAGGTTTGGACTGGTCTGGAACGGAACAGGCACATCATTCTACGACGACTCGCTTGTCCTTTGCTACAATTTCGACAACAATTCGGCAATAGGCGACAGCGCCACAACTGCAGCGGACATATCAGTATATGGAAACAATGGCATAATCAGCGGCGCGAACTGGTCTACGCAAGGAAGGTACGGCAAGGCACTATATTTCGACGGTTTTGCAAACCAAATTTCCATACCAAGCATTCAAAGCATCAACCTTACGGGCAACATTTCGGTAGGCGCCTGGGTCCAGACGAACGACAGCAGGCAGAACACCATATTGTCAAAAAGCGCGTACATTCTTGCCGTAGGTCCAGATGACGTACCATACTTTGAATTAGCCGAAGGCGGGGAGGGATTCGCAAGCGCAGGCGCAGCAGAGGAAGTCTACACGTCCGGTTTTGCAACAGTCAACGGGAGCGTATACGCGACAGGCTACAACAACGGCACGGTAATGCGTTACGACGGTGACACGACTTGGACTAGCTTGGACTACCCATCCGACTCCGCATACGCACTGACATCGTTCAACAGGACGCTGTTTGTGGCGGACTATGATGGCTCGGTATACAGATACGAAGGAGGTAACGAATGGATGCCCCTGGGAAACGCCGGAGGCACAGTATATGGCCTGATAGGCTACGGAAACACCATTTACGCAGGCCTTTACGACACACAAGGCACAGTTATGCGATACGATGGAGACACGACGTGGACAAGCGTTGGTGGCACCCAATGAGGATTAAACTGGCTCTGATACTGGCGTTCGCCATCATGGCTAGCACGGCTTCCGCAACGCCGTTCAGCGCGACGTGGAACACAAGCATGGCAGGCAGCAATTCCACGACAATAATCCTTCCGATAACGGGATACTATTCGGTGGATTGGGGCGACGGTCGGTCTGACGCCAACACCACCACGCACGTCTATGACGCGCCCGGAGTGTACACCATAAACATCACCAACACGGGAATCACCGACTTCCGGTTCAACAACGGCGGGGACAAGCTGAAGATAATCAACATCACCCAATGGGGCGACCTTTACGTAGGCAACTCAGGCAACTACTTCCACGGTTGCAGCAACCTCAACTTCACGGGCACCGACAACCTGAACCTTACAGGAGTAACTTCCCTTTACGCAATGTTCTACAACGCAGCAGTTTTCAACGGTAACATCACTGGCTGGAACACCAGCACAATCACGGACGCGGCATACCTGTTCTACTACGCGTCCGCGTTCAACCAGAACATAAGCAGGTGGGACACCAGCCAGGTCACCACACTCTACTACACGTTCAGGGGCGCGGTAAAGTTCAACCAGAACATAGGCAACTGGAACACAAGCAGCGTAACCACCCTTTATGGTACCTTTTACGACGCAGTCGTGTTCAACCAGAACATAAGCAGATGGGACACGAGCAAGGTCACTAACCTGCAATACACTTTCCGCAACGCCAGCAAGTTCAATCAGAACATCGGAAACTGGAACACAAGCAAAGTAACTACAATAGCATATATGTTCTACTACGCATCGGTGTTCAACCAGAACATTGGAAACTGGAACACAAGCAGCGTGACCTCGATGGCATCCACATTCTACTACGCGGCAGTATTCAACGGCAATATCTCAAGCTGGGACACCAGCAAGGTCACGACCATGGACAGCATGTTCTACTCCGCCCATCCATTCAACCAGAACATTGGAAACTGGAACACAAGCAAGGTCACGGACATGGGCAGCATGTTCTATTCCGCATCACATTTCAACCAGAACATAGGTGGGTGGGACACCCGCCAGGTCACCGACTTTGCAAGCATGTTCCGTTCGGCAGCCAGCTTCAACCAGGATATAGGCAACTGGAACACCAGCAAGGCCACGACCATGTATTACCTGTTCCGCTCGGCAACCGCATTCAACCAGGACATAAGCGGGTGGGACACAAGCAAAGTCACAACGATGTATTACACATTCTATGCAACACCATACTTCAACCAGAACATCAGCGGATGGAACACAAGCAAAGTGACGGACATGACAGGCACGTTCCGGGGGGCGACGGCGTTCAACCAGGACATAGGCGGGTGGGACACCAGCCAAGTCACAACGATGTACCTCATGTTCTACGGCGCAACCAGCTTCAACCAGAACATCAGCGGATGGAACACAAGCAAAGTCACCAACATGAATAACCTGTTCTACTCCGCAACCGCATTCAACCAGAGCATAGGCGGCTGGAACACCAGCAAGGTCACCTCCATGGCAAACATGTTCGGTTTTGCAACCGCATTCAACCAGGACATAAGCGGGTGGGACACCAGCAAGGTCACGGACACGGCATACATGTTCAACGGCGCGACCGCGTTCAACCAGGACATAAGCGGGTGGGACACGGGCAGCGTGACAAACATGTCCAGCATGTTCAACGCCACCACCCATTTCGACCAAAACCTCGGAAGCTGGAACGTCAGCTCAGTCACCAAAATGGACAGCATGTTCCTGTCAGTAACGCTATCAACCACCAACTACGATGCGCTGCTTGTAGGCTGGGCTAGCCGGCCGGTCCAACAGTACGCGAACTTCAGCGGCGGCAACTCGCAGTACTCCGCCGCGGCAGTGGACGCCAGGAACACCACACTCATTGCAAACAACGGCTGGAACATCACGGATGGCAGTGCAGACACAATACCCCCAATCTCAACCTGCGACGCGGATGGCACGTGGAAAAATACCGACCAGACCGTGACACTCAACGGCACGGATGCGAGCGTGGTGCTATACACCACGCACTGGATTAATGACGCCAATCCAAGCAACGCGACCATATTCCCAGTGGCCACTGAAGGCAACAACACAATCACATTCCAATCGGTTGACATTACCGGAAACGCCGAGTCAAACCAGACGTGCTTCGTGGCACTGGACAAGACGGTCCCCGCAGCAAACTGGCACAACGTGGCCAAACGCTTCTCGATATTCAACGGTTCGCTCTACTGCACAGACTTCTTTTCGGCAACAGTCCACCGCTATGACGGCGGCACGACCTGGACGCAGGTCGGCGCGGGCTTTGGCTACGCTGCGGAACTTGCGGTATACGAGGGAAAGCTATACGTCGGAGGAAACAACGCAGTATACCGCTACGACGGAGGCGCCACCTGGACATCAATCGGAGGCGGCACCGGAATCATAAACACACTGATAACCTACAACGGAAAACTCTACGCAGGCACTTCTCAAAACGGGAACGTCTATCGTTACGACGGCGGAAACTCGTGGACTACCCTAAGCTCGGGCTCAGGATACACTTTCGGTGCGACGGTTTACAACGGCAGCGTGCTTTGGGCGCAGGGGGCGTACCCCGGCACGGTAAAGAGAATGGGCAGCGGAGTGATAGTATACTCGTCACAGCCGGTTGAAATTGGAACCTTAAACCACTTAGCGGCAACCTACGACGGGAGCATGGCAACAATCTACATCAACGGCATGCCCGCGGGCGCCCGCGCATCAAACATCACGATAGCGCCTAACGACATAGGGTTGTATGTCGGAAACTCACACGGCTCAACCCAGGACGAAGGTAGCGAAGGGGCGTTCAATGGCACCATAGACGAGGTCCGCATCTGGAACCGCGCCCTTTCCGCGTCCGAAGCGAGCCAGCAATACCAGTCCGCGCTCAGCAAGCTTGCACCGGACCAGTGGCGGTTTTCCTTGAACAAGACCGGGATTCCGACCGGCACACATACGTACTACCTGTATGCCAATGACGGCAACTCGTCGGACTACTCCGAAGAAAGGACCCTGCGCGTTTCCTGATTTGCCTTTTCGAACCGGTTATAACCATCCGCGGCCATAATACTGTTTCATATGGCACGAAAGATTTCCAAGCGCAAGCAGCCCGAACGCGAGGTCAAGCCGATAAAGGAACGCATGAAGATCTACTCAAGCAAGGTCCTTGACGACAAGGTGCTTGAGATACTCAACTGGATGATGAACACCGGAAAAATCGACAGCTTCGACTTTCCCATCTCAAGCGGCAAGGAAGCGTGCGTGTTCCGCGCCACGCGGTTTGACAAGGCCAGCCAGCCCGAACACGTCGCTGTGAAGATTTTCAAGTACGAGACCTCGATGTTCAAGACGATGCTCCAGTACATCGAAGGCGACCGCAAGTTCGACCCGAGAAAGAACAAGCGCCTGCTTGTCAACGACTGGGCGCGCAAGGAGTATTCCAACCTCCAGCTCATGCACAATGCAGGGGTGCGCGTGCCTGAACCCTACTGCCTGCGCGTCAACGTCATAGTGATGGAGTTCCTCGGAGAGGGCGGCTTCCAGTCCGCCTTGATGGAGCAGGTGGTGCTTGAGGACCCTCAGGCCACCTACGAGGACGTTGTTGAGAACATGCGCAAGACCTACGACGCCGGAATCATACACGCCGACCTTTCAAGCTTCAACATAATCATACACAAGGGCCTGCCCTACCTGATTGACTGGGCGCAGGGGGTTGAGAAGAACCACCCGCATGCGGAGATGTTCTTGCAGAAGGACTGCCACAATATCGCGGACTTCTTCCAGAAGCTAGGCGTCAAGACTTCCGATGAGGAAGTCTACAAAAAGGTCACGATAAACAGGAAGGACGAAGACAGGCAGGAAAGAAGGCGTTAATTATTCAGAAAGATTTGTAATACGAAGCGGAAAAATGATTGGAATTAAAGCATGTTTATTCAAAAAGAGTTGAAAGTGATTTTTTATGGATACGATAAAGGTCCCGCAAAAGCGCATCAAGACCTACGGGGACAAGGACGGGGCGGTTCTCAAGAGGCTCCACGACGAGCTTGGCGTTGAAGTCAAGCTGGTTGACGGCGACATCGAGATTGAAGGCGACGGCGGAGCGGTCTGGGTAGCAAACATGGTAGTGAACGCAATCAACTACGGCTTCGCTCCGGAGAAGGCATACAAGCTGTTCAACGACGAATATTACCTTGAAGTGATTGACCTTGACACGTTCTTTGCAGGCTCGGAAAAGCTCATTGAAAGGTACCTTGCGCGCGTAATCGGCCAGGAAGGAAAGGCAAAGAAGGTCCTTGAGGACCTTTCCGAGGCGCACATCTCGGTCTGGGAGCACAAGATTGCAATCATCGGCACGTTCGAGGAGCTCCACGACGCACGGGAAGCCATTAACCGGCTGCTGATGGGAAGCACGCACGCAGGCGTTTACTCGTATCTTGAGCGGAACAAGAAATTGAGACGGATGCCGCGCTGAGGATTACGAGGATTTTGCATTGGAACCGATTTACAAGTGGAAGGAATTTGGCCGCCCAGGGGAAGCTATGGACGTCGTAGACAACTTCCTGCCGTCGGTATTGAAGCAGGGGAAACCGAACCTTGGGACCGTCGCGTCAATAACGTCATTCCTTGTGAACGACTTCCCTCTTCGGCACCTCGGTAACACCGAATTTCCCGACCTTGTTTCCAACCTGGTGGATTACTCTGAAAAGCTCGAACCGGACGAGAGAAAGGAAGCGGTAAAGCGCATAATGGGAATGGTCGCACACAGCTGGGACGACACCCTGCCTTCGGTCCACGGCCAGATGCGCGGGTCGCTTGCAAAGGTCATGGAAAAGCTGACGCAGAGGACTGAATACTTCAAAAACCCGTACGTACGGTCCATAATCCGCAGGATACACAACAGCAAAACCCTGGACACGAAAATATTCGACTTGCTGACAAGAGGGACCGATACGCCAAAAGCGGCGCTTACGAAGGAACAAGATGGCATAATCCACACGTTCCTCAACCGCGACCCTTCCGAACTGAAGGAGAAAATCCACTGGCTTGAGGAGGACTTCAAAAAATCACCATCGCCTGAACACGAGGCTATCCGCAACAAGATACTCACTACCATGAAGTACGTCGCATCCGAAGGCGGGGTGACCAGACAGGAAATCACCCAAACACTGGGCATAGAGGACGGAACTGTCATCCCCCACGAGAACAGCAAAAGGATACTGATGTCGCTGAACGCCCTGTCTCCGTACATAAAGAAATACCGCAAAACCCCCACGCCAAGCGCATCGTACAAGATGATGCGCTGGCTGTGCAACGAGGGCCTGCTTGAGACGCACCAGTTCAAGAAAGCCGCAGACCATGTGGCAAACATGGATTATCCCGGAATGAAAAAGGTCTTGGTTTCCGCGTGGATGGAAAAGATGCAGCCAAGCAGGGAGTTCCTCAAAAAATACGGCCGGCTCAAGGAGAACGACGACAGGGATACCACCAGCCAGAAAAGCAACCTTGACGTGGTATACGGCCACGTGTCCAACATGGACAACAACCTTGAACACGCGGCAAGCGAGTATCCAAAACACCTTGAAAGCGCGGCCCTGCGCCTCCTTGCCAAGCACCCTGAAATCGAGGCTGAAAGCGGAAAGGCCCCCGGCACCCAGGCAGACCAGTTTGGCAAGGAACCATTATTGATTCCCGCAAGGCTCGCGAAAAAAATCGCACCCTCCGACGACGTCAATTGCAGGCCCCTGCTTTACTACAACGGCCGCTTCTGCTATATCAACAATGAAAGGAACTGCATGAACACGAAGCCCATCCGCGTCAGGACGGTCAGAGACCGCAAGGAATTGGAAGGATTCATAATCGACCATAAACAGGCGCAACAGAAAAAGGCAGTAAAGCGAATCTTCGGCAAGGCAGGAGCCTAAACCCCAATCAAGTTTTATAAATTCTCTCCTCCTAAGCAGTTAACCTTCGGCAGAACGGACCCGCCAACAAGGTAATAATAAGCTTCAACACTACAAGTATTTACGAGGTAAAAACCCCGTTTTCTTGTGCTGGAAACACGCATTTATCGGCGGATATTCCAGGCAATCCAAAATAAGACACATAGGCCCCTCACTTAGGTTCATAGGTTTTTTCATGGCAGAAAAGGACGCAAAGGCAACCACTCCGGCAACAGCCGAAGCTGCACAAAAGGCAGCGGCTACGGAAGCCCAGTCGCACGACTACAAGGAGTACAGCGTAGCAGAGTTCTTCAAGAAGAACAGGCAGATGCTCGGCTACTCCGGCAAGGTCCGCTCACTGACCACCATTGTCCACGAGTACGTCACAAACTCGCTTGACGCTGCTGAGGAAGGCGGGATACTGCCCGACATCAATGTCGAGATTGAGAACCTTGCGGACGGCCACGTTCGCGTGGTTGTAGAGGACAACGGAATCGGCATCCCCAAGCAGTTCGTCGGGAACGCCCTTGGAAAGCTCCTTTCGGGAACAAAGTTCCACCACCGCAAGCAGAAGCGCGGACAGCAGGGTATCGGCGCTTCATACGCAACGCTTTTCTCGCAGATTACAACTGGCAAGCCAACCAAGGTCAAGACCAGCCTCGGAGACTACAAGATTTACGAGTGCGACATCACGATTGACGTCAAGACCAACGAGCCCGCAGTCAAGAACGAGCGGGAATACTCCGGCAAGTACCGCGGACTGAAAATCGACGCGGAGTTCTCCGAAGTCACCTACAACAGGTCCGAGTACGGCGTGTACGAGTATTTGCGCAGGACCGCAATCGCAAACCCGCACGTCCAGATTACGCTTATTGAGCCCAACAAGGAAATCGTAGTATTCCCAAGGGCATCCAAGGAAATCCCCAAGAAGGCCAAGGAGACTCTCCCGCACCCGCTGGGAATCTCCACTTCCGACTTGATGGACATCGCGCAGCTTTCCAAGGCGCGCAAGATTTCCTCGATGCTGCAGGCCGACTTTACGCGCGTGAGCGCGGACAAAGTAAAGGACCTCGGAGCGCTTTGCCCCGGAATTGACCTGGAGCGGTCTCCGAAGAACCTCACGTGGCCCGAGGCAGAGGCAATAGTCAAGGCGTTCGGCCAGGTCAAGTGGATTGCGCCTGACATGGACTCCCTCATACTCATAGGCGAAAAGCAGATTGAGATGTCTCTTAAGAACATCCTGCAGCCCGAGCAGATGAAGGTAGTCTGCAGGAAGCCAAGGGTATTCCGCGGAGGAATCCCATTCGCAGTCGAGGCGGCAATCGCATACGGTGGCAAGAGCGGCTCGTGGGTGAGCACCGACGAGCACGGCAACCCGGTTGAAACCAAGGGAGAACTCTTGCGCTTTGCAAATCGCGTGCCCATGCTTTTCGACGCAGGCACCTGCGCAACCACAATCGCTGCAAAGGACGTGGACTGGGCGCGCTACAACCTCAAGGGCTGGGAGAACTTACCCGTAAGCATATTCATCAACTTCGTATCAGTTTACGTCCCATACACCGGCGCAGGAAAGCTCTCCATCTCGGCTGAGGAGGAGATAGTTGAGGAAATCCGCAACGCGCTCATGGAGTGCGGACGCGACATCGCAAAGTATCTCAACGCGCTTGACCGCGCAAAGGACCAGGAGCACAGGCGCAGCATATTCTTCCGTTACATAGGCGAGGTCGCCGAGTGCATCAACGACCTGACTGGCACGGACAAGGTTCTCCTGATTACCAAGCTCAAGAAGACCGCAGAGGAAAAGACCGCAATCCTACTTGCATCGGGCGAGGAAGAGGCGGAAGGCCTTGAGGAAGTCGGCACAGTTGAAGACGAGGACAACGGCAAGGCAGAGGAATAGGAAAAGGTTATTTTTACAAGAAGGTTTTTGACAGATGGCAGCAAAGAAGGAAGCAGCACAGGCGGCACCCAAGCAGATACGCGAGTACGATGCCGAGACGATGCAGAAGATACAGACGCTCGCAGCTGCGCTTCTGCAGGAAATCGAGAAGGGCGAGAACCTGCACATCGACATACCCGTGCGCGGAGCATCTAACGTCACGTTCAACGAAAAGACCAAGAAAATCGAGCTCGGAGACAAGTTCGCCCGGCGCTACCTTTTCAACGTCGCACACGCGCGCAGGTTCATGCAGACTTTGCTCGTAGCATCTTATGTCAAGAAGGACCTGCTTGAGAACAACCTCACAGCTACCCTCCGAGACCTCTACTACGCAAAGAAGCACACCATCCCAGGCACCAAGGAGGACACGATTGACGAGCAAAAGGAGTCGGACTTGGCAATCGTCGACTTCGAGGTCGCCCTTGACACTTTCCGCGAAAGATTGCACCTGCGTGCAGAACCCAAGGGGCGCATTGCAGGAGAGATGGTGGTCACGGACCGCGTCAAGGACAAGGTGGACACCATTGACCTATCCAAGATGGGTTCAGGCGGCTGGGCCGTGCCATCCATTGTCGAGCAGGTCGAATTCAAGGATGTTGACGCGGAGTACGTGCTGGTTGCCGAAAAGAACGCAATATTTGACCGTCTCAACGAGGACGCCTACTGGGCAAAGCAGAAGTGCCTTTTGATGACAACCGGAGGACAGGCCGCACGCGGCGCGCGCAGGCTGCTCAAGCGCCTCTCATCCGAGCTTAACCTTCCCATTTACTGTCTCACTGACGCCGACCCTTACGGATGGTACATCTACTCCACGATGAAGTACGGTTCGATGGCACTCGCACACGAGTCCGACCGGCTCGGCAGCAAGGATATGAAGTTCCTTGGAATGAGCATCTCCGACATCGAGCACTACGACCTGCGCAGCGTCACAATCAAGGCAAAGGACGTGGACATAAAGCGCGCAGAGGAGATGAAGGCCTACGACTGGTTCAAGGCACCGGCGTGGCAGCGCGAGATTGACAAGTTCCTTGACAAGAAAATCAAGGCCGAAATCCAGTCGCTCTCATCAAAGAACCTGCAGTACATTTCAACGACTTACTTGCCGGAAAAAATCAAGTCGCAGGATTTCCTTCCATAAGTTAGGGATGGGAACGCGGTTCCATAAGCCCAAGGCTGGGCAACTATCTTTTTTATATTTTCAACGGATTAGCTTAGCCCAGCAATCCGACCATATAGAACTTGGCGGTCCTTGTTATTGCCCAGCGGTCGTTGCCGTAGACTTGTATGGACGACCCGTTCGTGGACCCTGGAGTTATGGCGTAATCGCCGACGTCGATGTAGCCTTCGGAGATGTCGCTTTCCTTAAGGTCAGACCCGAACCCCAAGTTCAGACACGTTGCCGCGGTAGTCTTGTCGTCGACCTCAACCAGGTTGGAGCACGACTTTCCGGTTGCCTGCCAGCCTGCAGGCCCGCAGTCATAGCACGTTTCCTGGATTGCAAGCTCCGGCTTCCCGAGGGGGGCGTTGTTTTGCTGCGCCAGCAGGATGTAGCCTGCCCCGACGATGGCAAGAACCACCACACCCACCACAATCCACTTAGTATCCATTATACGTCACGAATCGTGTGGGTTTTATTGTTTAAAAACAGCAAAGCTAATTTAACACCGACAAGGGAAATAGCATTGACCCAAGATAGGCAAGTCCACTGGTAAGAGCATATGGAAGTAGAGCTGTTCGACATAATCGGCCTGCTTGTAGCCGGGGCCATTGGCTGGGAAGCCATCAAGTTCCTGATTATGGAAACCAGCTAAGCCAAAAACAGCCAGCAACCAAGACACCCAAGCCGGCGGCTTATGAGCAGCGGCCGTTGAGACCCTGCGAGCCAGTCTGCTTTATGTCGGAAATCGTACCCTGCTGGTAGGTAAATATTATGGTCTTGAAGCTGAACGGGCTACCCGCCTTCGTACCAGTCGCAATATAACAGGGGTTGAGCGAATTGGCAAGCGAGACGTTGGTTATGACTATCTCTTCGCCGGCATTCAACGTGTAATTAGTGTTTCCTAGCGGAAGCACTATGAGCGAATTCGCTCCGTCGGAGAAGTTTATTGAAGTGAGCAGAAGCTTGTGCGAAAGGCGGTTTGAAACCGAAAGGACTACCCCAGACCCATTTGCCTTTAATGAGGTTATTGCAAATGGAGTAGCACCCGACCAATACGACTTTGACTGCTGCTCGCGGGTCGAGCCGCCAAGTGACGGGAACCATCCAAGCAGGCTGACTATCACGAGCGCAACAAGAAGAACTGCGCCCAAAATAACCAGGTATTCAGTCGCGCCCTGGCCGCGGAGTTTTTTCGATTTGCAAAATAAGCCCATAGGAATCAAAAGATGAACTGCGCTCGAATATAAAAAAAGAGCGCTTGAAAAAACAAATCAGCGCCTGAATTTTCCGCCCGAGCGTTCGCGCTTGCCGTCGCGCCTGCCGCCTCCAAAGCGCGGCTTTCCGCCAAAGCTCGGCCTTGAGCCGCCGTCACGGCTTCCGCCACGCGAGCCTCCGAAGCTTGGCCTGTTGCCGCCGTAGCTGGGCCGGTCCCCACCACCATAGCGGGGCTTGTCGCCGTAGCTAGGCCGCGAGCCACCCTCGCGGGGTGCGTCGTAGCGCCTTGCAGCAGCGGCCTCGTTTCCGCCTTCGCGCCGGGCAAAATAAGCCTTGCTCTGGAAGCTCTGCTTGGGCCGGCCATTGCGCCTGTCGCCACCCTGCCTGCGGTCGCCTCCGGGGCCACCGCGCGAGCCGGGCCCGCGCTTGGAAAATCCGAAGTCGCGCCTGAACTTTTCATCCTCGGACAATTCGCGCCGGGGTGCGAGGTTCAATTCAACGACTTCCTTGACGCGCGCGTCAAGGTCTGCCTTGAGCTTTTCAGCAATGAAGTTTCCTGAAAAGAAGTCTCCCTTTGCCGCAATCGCAAGCTTTGCAGCAAGAGCGCGCGCAATCCTGCCGCGGCGTTCAAGCGGCTCGCCGCGAACATAGGCGCTCTGGAAGATGATTCCGTGCTTGGGCGGGTTCGTGCCCGACTTGATGTGCTTGAACAGGGCGTTCTCCGCGCCGATTACCTGGATTGTGCTTGCAGGCATCAATGCCAGCTTTTCAAGTCCGCCTGCAGTGGTCATAAGACGGGCTGCGATAGTGGGCTCGAGTATATAGGAGAGGTTCTTCATCTCGTGGTTTGCCTGTTCGGTGATGTAGTCCTCAAGCACCTTGCGTGCTGCAAAAAGCGAGTAAATCTGGGATGCAAAAGCGCGAATCACGGCAGTGTCGGCATCGTCGAACGGCGCGCCGAAGCTCTTCTTGGACTGGGCGTACACTTCGCCTGCCTTGAGGTCGCCGACAAGCTCAACTAGCTTGGTCTTGGACATTCCTTCCTTGGAGCCGAACTCGGCAACTATAAGGGCGTAGCTTTCCTCGTTTGCCATCTCCATCTCGGGGAAGTTCAGCTTGAACCACTCGGCAAGACGGGTAAAGAGGAGGCTCTTGGCCTGGTCGATGTCGTCTAAGCTGCGTACTGCCTGCATGATCTGCAGGTCCTTGCGGGAATACTTCTCAGTAACCCCCTTCTTTGCTAGCTTGAAAAAGTCCTCTCGCGATGCCATAGTCCCAACCACCAGAAAATAGAAATTGTAGCTCAGAATATTGTGTAGTTTAAGGTTAATTAATCCTGTTTGTGATAGGTCGGGTTTCCTCCAAACCGGCAAAGCAACTGCGCTGTAGGTTAAATAAGTCTTGACAGCCAAAGGATTTTCGATGGTTTTGCAGCCAGCAAAGCCTATGGGGGTCTATTCTAATGTCATCAAACAAAGTCTCAAAATCAACCATCACTGACGAGCTTACGCAGAAGGTAATCAGCCTCTGCCAGCGCCGGGCAATACTCTTTCCAAACAGCGACATCTACGGCGGAGCTGCCGGATTCTTCGACTACGGCCCCTATGGGTGCGAGCTGAAAAAGCGCATCGAGAATTCCTGGTGGAAGACGTTCGTGCAGTCGCGCGAGGACATAGTCGGAATCGACGGCGCAATAATCACCAGCCCGCGTGTCTGGGTGGCCTCAGGACACGTCGCCGCATTCAACGACCCCCTTGTGGACTGCTTAAAGTGCAAGTCAAGGCACCGCGCGGACACCCTTGTAGAAGACGAGCTCAAGATTAGCGCGGACGGCTTTTCGCTTGACAAGCTCGGAGCGCTCATCAAGGAGCACAAGATAGTCTGCCAGAAGTGCGGCGGCGAACTGTCCGTTGCACGCAAGTTCAACCTGATGTTCAACACCCACATCGGAGCAGTGCAAGACGAGTCCTCGATTGCATACCTGAGGCCGGAAACTGCACAGCTTATGTTTGCCGATTTCCGCATCGTACAGCAGGCCATGAGGAAGAAGCTCCCCTTCGGAATCGCCCAGATTGGAAAAGCCTTTAGGAACGAGATTGCACCACGCAACTTCGTGTTCCGCTGCCGCGAGTTCTCGCAGATGGAAATCGAGTTCTTCATCCACCCCAAGCTTGTGAACAGCTGCCCGCTTCTTACGGATGAAGTAAAGGCAAAGAAAGTCCAGATGATTACTGCAATCGAGCAGGAGAAAGGAAAGGACGGCTTGATGGAAACTATGACCATCGGCGACGCGCTTTCCAAGCACGTCATCAAGACGCAGTGGCACGGCTACTGGCTAATCACCTGCCTTGAATGGCTTTACTCCCTTGGGATTACGCCTGCAAACCTGCGCTTGCGCGAGCACGTAAAGACCGAGCTCTCGCACTACTCAATCGAGACCTGGGACATCGAGTACAAGTACCCGTGGGGATGGAAGGAGCTGCAGGGAATTGCAAACCGCACGGACTTCGACTTGACGCAGCACCAGAAGGAAAGCGGAAAGGACCTTACCTACTTTGACGAAGAGAACAAGGAACGCGTGACGCCCCACGTAATCGAGCCGTCAATCGGAGTGGACCGCGTGTTCTTCACCGTGCTCCTTGATGCCTACCGCGAGAACGCCTCGGACAAGGGAAGCACAAGCACCCTTGCGCTGCACCCGGAGCTTGCTCCTGTGCAGGTCGCAATATTCCCGCTGATGAAAAAGGACGGGCTTGCAGAGAAGGGCCGCGCGGTATTTGAGATGCTTAGAAACGAATTCGTGTGCGAGTACGACGAGTCCGGCTCAATCGGAAAGCGCTACGCGCGCCAGGACGAGGTCGGCACGCCATTCTGCATCACAGTTGACTACGACTCGCTTGAAAAGGGCGACGTGACCATCCGCGAGCGCGACTCCGGAAACCAGAAGCGCGTGCCAATTAGCAAGCTCAAGGAAGTCATCGAGTGCGCATTCGGAGAGTATTGCGCATTGCACGGTGGAAAGTAGGTGAAGAAAATGGAAACCTGGCTCTTGCTTGCCCTCGCTTCGGGCGTACTGTTCGGAGTATACAACATCTTCATCAAGATGTACTCGGCAAAGGCACCAGCATACGTCAGCGTGATGATAATCGGGCTCGGGATATTCCTGTGCGGCCTTGCATACCTTCTTTTCCAGAAGGACCCTGCTGGCCAGGTAAAATCCGCAATGCCAGTTCTTGCACTCATACTAATCAGCGCGGCAATATGGTTTGTTGCCACGCTTCTCCAAGTGATTGCCTACGCGGACCCCAAAGCATCCCTTGCAATAGGCGCAATAGTCATCACGGTGGCTTTGGGAGTGACTGCTACGGTTTCCGGAGCAATCGTCTTTTCTGAAAAGTTCACTGCATTGCAGATGCTCGGGATGGCATTCGCCATAGTGGGAACTGTTCTGCTTTCAAGCTAGGGCTTAAAAAAAACTAAATCCATCTCTGGCCTTTGCCGCCCGCAATCTCGCTTGTCCCAACGGCGTTGTAGGTCTTGCCGTCGATTTTGATGGTGCCCTCGCTCTGGTAGGCGGAGTATTCGATGTGCTGAAGGTGCACGCCAAACATCTCCTTCTTTCCTTCTATCTTTCTCAGCTCGGGCGCAGTCTGCGCACGGATTTCAGCGAACATCTCTTCGTTCTCAAGGGTGAAAACGGGCTTGCCTTCCTTGGTCTCCTGGGTGATTTTCGCATCGGTGTCGATGTGTATCCGACCAGTCTCAAGGTCAACGGTGTAAAACTGAAGGTTGAGAATGGTTGAACCGCGTTCGCGTTCGGGCTTGTTGCCCTCAAAAAACAAGTCCATAAAGCCGAACATCTTCTCGGGCTTTGCGGGGTTGTCCAAGTAGCACTCGAGCATGTGCCAGTACCAGCCGCCGTTGTAAATCGGGCCGTTGGCGTGGACCGCCTCGTTGTACGCAAAGAACGACGTGATTTCCTTTCCGTTGATGCGTTCGAACAACTCTTTGGGAATGCCGAGCTTTTCCGGGTCTCCCTCGATTTTTACATTGAGGGTCGCCTTGCACGGGAGCACGTAAAAGTAAGCAAGCCGGTTGCCCAAAACATCGCCTACGCACCTGTAGGGGCCGACTTTGTCGTTGATTTTTTCGAACTTGTACTTGAACTCGGCCTTGTTGCCGTCCTTTTCAAGCCATACTGAAACCGAGAATTCCGGGAATGGACCGGCCCAGTCCACCTGTAACCCGCTTTCGCGGATTATCAGCTTTCCCTGGTCGAGCTTGGACTCACACAGCTTCTCACCAACAACAAAGGATTTTCCACCCATGCGGAACTCCTGGAAGAACCTGCTGTCTTTGTTGTCGCGGCCAATGGCTACGAACACGGAAATGTCGCCTGCATAGAGGTAGCCGTACAGCCAGCCGCGTTCGAACGTGTGCATAGGACGCAGGATGTTGTGGGTTGTGAATATGACCTCTGCGTCTTCCTTGGCTTTTCCTGAAAGCTTTCTCACGCCCTGCACATCAGGGGGAGAGAAATAAAAACTCAAAAGGTCGTTGTTGGTTGCCTGCATGAAAATCACCTTTGATGAAAAACGTAAGGGAGATTTGGAGGGGAAAAGCTATTTGCGCTTGAAGGCGTGTGCAACCTTGAAGAACTCGCGGGTCTCCTTGCGGTCAAGATTCTTGGTTACATAACTTCCGGTTGCAAGGATGTCCGCGCCAGCCTCAAGACACTCTTTGTATGAAGCCGCGTTGACTCCGCCGTCAACTTCCAAAAGAGTCTTGACACCGAGCCGGTCAATCATGTGCCGCGCCTGACCTAGCCGCTTGACCGTTTCAGGAATGAAGCTCTGGCCTCCGAACCCGGGATAGACGCCCATTAGCAGAAGGATTGCTATGTCGTACTTTCGAAGGTAAGGCTCGGCATCCTCCACAAGGGTGTTCGGGTTGAGCACCAACCCGACCTTGAGCTTGTGCTTCTGGCATTCCTCGATTGCTGACGCGAGGTTTCCGCAAGCCTCGAAGTGAATCAGGTAGTAGTTGGAGCCTGCCTTTGCGTAGGATTCGGCGAAGCGCTGGGGCTCGTAGACCATCATGTGCGTCTCAATGGGCTTCCGGGTGACCTTGCGTATGCATTCCTGGGCGTAGGCGCCAAAGGATATGTTGGGCACGAAGTGGCCGTCCATCACGTCGTGGTGGAAAAAATCAACGCCAAGAGCCTCGATTTTACGGATGTCGGACGCAAGATTGGACCAGTCCGCATTGAGTAAGGTAACCGCAACTTTAGCCATAATGATTAGGATGGAAGGGAGTATAGAAAAAGATTTGCCGAAAGCAGAAACCCGTTTCCTGCAAATAATTGCTCAGGGCGTCATGCGTTTCTTGCGCATCTCGTCGTGGTTTGCGCACTCGAGCCCGGTGATTTTTGAGAGCCTGCGCACGTGCCGCTCCTCAGCCGAAAAGTCGGTCATCGCAAACGCCTTGACCAGCTGCATCGCAAGCTCGTTGTCAACTGTGCGCGAGGCCAAACACAGGATGTTTGCGTCATTGTGCTGCCTAGTCAGGGTGGCCTCGACTGCGGAATTGCACTTTGCGGCGCGGATTCCCTCGAACTTGTTTGCCGCAATGCTCATGCCGATGCCGGTGCCGCAGATCAGGATTCCGAAATCCACCTGTTTTTGCTGCACCAGGCGCACTACCTTCTCGGCAAAATCAGGGTAATCGACAGACTGCTCGCTGTTCGTTCCCACGTCTACAACAACCGCATTCAAGTCGCGGTCGATGGCGTACTTCAGGTCCTCCTTGAGGGAAAACCCGGCGTGGTCGGAGCCTATTGCGATTTTCATAAGATTAGCTGCGGCTTGAAAGCTTTTATTTTGTTCGGGCAGGCGGAAAAAAGAGGGGGAAAAAGAAAAAGGAAAAACAGGAAAGAAAACAATGGCGGGCCAATCCAGCCCAATCCCATTCTTCAGGGCAGCAGCTCGAAGTTCCTGAACTGCCACGGGTCGTCCTCATCGGCCTTGCACTGGGGGTTCTCCATGAAGAAAATCTTGCGGTTCTTCAGCGGGGTCCAGTCGCTCTGAACAGAGACGAGCTTGCCAAGGTAAGGCTCGGCAATCTTGAGCACGTACTCGTGCGGCAGGTCGTCCGGCAGGCATACACCCTTTGCCGGGTTCTCAATCATCCAGCACAAAGCTGAGACCACCCCGATTGCCACCTGTATGGTGGTGGCGTTCTGGTGTGGCACGAGCGTCCGTGCCTCGTCAATGCCAAGAATCGTCCCGCACCACCACGCGGTGAACTGCGGACCCATCAGCAGCGCGCCCAGGATGTCGTCCCCGGACGTTATCTCGTCGTAGAGGATGCGGATGTGCGGCTGCATCTCGTAGTAGCGCGCCTGAAGCTCCCACAGCGAGGACAAAGTCTCGTGGCAGGGCATATAGGCATAGTGCACTGTTGGCCGGTACAGCACTTTCCTGCCGTCGCGCACAGTGAGCCTGTCGGAAAGCCCGAAGGCCTCGCCGTGGCGGATTATCATCCCGACGATTTCCTGGTTGGGAATCCACGAGCGCACGTAAGTGTTAATGCCCATGCGTGCAAGGAAAATCTGGTTCTTGGGTCCGGTTGGGGGTATTACCGCAAGCCCCGGCAGGGTCTTTTCGTGCGTACCCCAGCCAAGCTCTGATGGCGCAGTGCCCTCCTCGCGCAGGCCCTCGATGCTCCACGTGCCGACGAACTCGTCGACTTCCTTGGGCCGGTTGGTCACCTGCGTGTCGCGCTCGGAGCAGTGGATTACCTTGACCCCGACTTCCTTTGCGATGTGGTTGAAGCGGTTTTCCTTGATGAACTTGCGCAGATCCACAGCCTTCTGCTCGGAAACCTTGCCGTCCGCTATGAGCTTTTCTGCGATGTCAACAAGGGCCTTCTTGGCAAAATGCGAAATCAGCCCGGGGTTTGCGCCGTGGTCAAGCACAGCTGTTGGCGAGCCCCTTGGCCAGGGCTTTACAAGCTCGCGGATACGCATCTGGCGGAAGTAAAGCGACTTCTCGTAGGCTGTCTTTTCTGTCATGCCCTCGGTCGGGTCCCACTCTTCAACTGACGTGTTCATGTAGAGCACGCCGTTGTCGTGGCACCACCTGAGTACGTCACAGGCATCAATGCACCATGCAAGGTCGATGATGACGTCGCCTTTGGAAACGTGGGATGAGAGCAACGAAGAAAGGTTTTCCTGCGTCACGCGCTCCTGCATGTACTTGACGCCCTTTTTCGTCCAAGGCTCAAGCTCCTTTGCCTTGTCCTCGAAATCTATTATCGTGATGTTGGAAAGGGGGACGTCAAGGTGCTTGACCAGGATGGGAAGGGTGCAGCGCGAAACTGCGCCGTAGCCGATTATTAGGATCTTGTTGGCAAAACTAATCATTTTTCTTACGATTCGACCCCGCAAAATAATATTTTTTGAATTAGAAGGAGATTCTTATTAAGATTAGCGGTGAAGTTTGACTGATTTGCCCTGGCGGGCTACTTGTCCAGAAGACGGCGAAGCCTGGTCGCAAGCTTTGGCGGCAAATAATCGTTCTGTTCGTGAAGGTTCAAAGCCATATTGCCGCCTTTCTCCGTCTGTTCCAGATACTTGTCCCTCACACTAGTTTGGAACTTTGCATCTGCTGCCTTCTGTTGAGGTGAAACGCGTATGTGGGTACGCTCAGGTTCGAACTTTTTTCCGGACTCCAATCCGACCGTACCTATGTCCGTGATAGTAACCTTGCGCTTGTTCTCAGGGGGAATGCGTTGGACCATGTAATCACCAGCTATTTTTTCTGCAGCTTCTCCCAGTCTGCCATGAACTTCGCAAGGCCGGAATCAGTAAGGGGGTGCTTGAACATCATCAAAAGGACCTTGTAGGGAACTGTTGCCACGTCAGCGCCAAGGAGTGCGGACTTGGTGATGTGAACCGGGTGCCTTATGCTTGCTGCAAGGATCTGCGTCTTGTACCCGTAGTTGGTGTAAATCTGGCGGATGTCGGCAATCAGCTGCATCCCGTCTTCATTGATGTCGTCAAGCCTTCCGATGAACGGTGAGACGTACGTTGCTCCTGCAAGAGCTGCCATTATGGCCTGGTTTGCGGAAAAGCACAAGGTGACGTTGGTCTTTATACCCGCGTCGGAGAGCGCCTTACAGGCGATTATGCCTTCCTCGGTGAGCGGCATCTTGATTACGATGTTCTTGTGCCACTTGGCGATTTCCTTGCCCTGCGTTATCATGCCCGCAGAGTCAAGCGCGGTGACTTCGGCGCTGATGGGCCCGTCGATGAGCTGGCAAATCTCGCCTACTACAGTCTTGAAGTCCTTGCCTTCCTTTGCGATGAGCGATGGGTTGGTGGTGACGCCTGCGAGCACTCCCCAGCGAGCTGCTGCCTTGATTTCCTCGATGTTTGCAGTGTCTATGAAGAGCTTCATACCAAAATCACCAAAGAGGCATTGTAATATTTTTTTTATTTTTTCATCTTGATTGCGGCCCTGACCGCATCCGCAATGTGCGGCGCAGTGAGGCCGAACTTTTCAAGAAGTGAAAGGAAGTCTCCGGATTCTCCGAAAGTGTCCTTGACGCCTACGCGCACAACGGGCACGGGGTAGCTTGCGCTTACGCACTCGCACACCGCGCCTCCGAGGCCGCCGATTATGCTGTGTTCTTCGGCAGTGACTATGCACCCGCACTCACGTGCGGCCTTGAGAACCATTTCCGAATCAAGCGGCTTGATGGATGCCATGTCGATTACCCGGACTGAAATCCCTTCGGCCTTGAGCATCTCCGCTGCCTTGAGCGACTCGTTGACCTCGTAGCCTATGGCGATGATTGCACAGTCCGCACCTTCGTCGAGCAGGTTGCCCTGGCCGAGCTTGAACGAATAGGAATCGTCGTATAGTATCGGGAACTTGGGGCGTGAAAGACGAACGTACACCGGGCCGAAGTCATCCGCAACCGCGCGGATGATTTTCTTTGTCGCAGCGCCGTCTGCTGGGTTGACCACGCGCATCCGGGGGATTGCGCGCATTATCGCGATGTCCTCAAGCGCCTGGTGGCTTGCGCCGTCCTCTCCGACGGAAATCCCGCCGTGAGTTGCTACAATCTTCACGTTCGCCTGATTGTGGCAGACCGCGTTGCGAATCTGCTCCCACGGCCGTCCTGATGCAAACATCGCAAAGCTTGAGGCGAATACTGTCTTGCCGGTAAATGACATCCCTGCTGCAACCGCAATCATGTTCTGCTCGGCGATTCCCATGTCAAAGAACCTGTCCGGGAACTTCTTGCCAAAGATTGCGGTCTTGGTGGAAGTGGACAAATCTGCGTCGAGGACTATGATGTTCTTGTTCTCCTCGCCAAGCTTTGCCAGTTCCTCGCCGTATGCCTCGCGAGTTGCGATTCCCGTTCCCTTGGATGGTCCGCCCATAAAAATCACTAAAAGAAATCCGGCTCCTTTGCCAGTCCAAGCTCTGCCATTGCCTTTGCAAATTCCGCGTCGTTTGGCGGCGCGCCGTGGAAGCCTGATGCCTCCTGCTCGAAAATCGAGACGCCCTTGCCCTTGACGGTGTGTGCAATTATCACCGAGGGCTTTCCCTTGAATGCAAGCGCCTCTTTGTAGGCATCCGTAATCTGGCCGATGTCATGGCCGTCAATTACCTCGATTACGTTCCAGCCAAATGAGCGGTACTTGTCCGCAATCGGCTCAAGGCACATTACCTTGTCGACTTCGCAGGTGTTCTGCTTTTTGTTGTAGTCAAGGATGATGGTGAGGTTGTCGACCTTGAAGTTTCCTGCTGCCATTATGGCTTCCCAGACTTCGCCTTCCTGGTGCTCGCCATCTCCGGTGATTGCCCACACGTGGTTGGGCTTCTTGTCAACGCGTTGCGCCAATGCAAGCCCGAGTGCCATCGAGAACCCCTCGCCAAGCGGGCCTGTCGAAGCCTCGATTCCGGGCATTTTCATCCTGTCCGGGTGACCCTGCAGCCGCGTGCCAAGCTTGCGGAAAGTGGCCAGCTCGGCCTTCGGGATGTACCCACAGTCAGCGAGGATGGAATATGCAAGGGGCGAAATGTGGCCTTTTGAGTAAACGAAGTAGTCGCGGCCATCCCACTTGGGGTTTGCCGGGTCGTGCTTGAGAAAAGAGTAATAGAGGGTAGTCAAAAGTTCGGTTGCGGAGAAGCTCCCGCCGATGTGGCCGGAGTTGGTCAGGCGCACCATCTTGACAACGTGCCGCCTGTGCAATAGGCATTTGTCAGCAATGAACTGCTTGTCAGAAACCAGTGCGTAGGCTGCCACTTTACAAAAACCCCTTGTTGTTAAACGCCCCAAACTGCCCGTCCCAAAAATAGGCCGAACAGACAACAAACTATTATCACAGGTTCAAGTTAAAAAAGAGATTCCCTATTTGCCAGCGGGTTTTGCGAAGATTTAAAACCGTGAACGGGACAATGTAACCTACTCAACAAACATTATTCGGTGATTTCAATGGCACAGGTTCCAGTAGTAGACAAGGACACTTGCATAGGATGCGGCGCTTGCGCAGGGGTTTGCCCCAAGGCGTTCGAGATTGCAGCTGACGGCAAGTCAGAGGTCTCAAACCCCACAGGCGCAACTGAGTCCGAAATACAGGCCGCAATAGACGGCTGCCCGGTAGGCGCAATCAGCTGGAAGAAAGAGTAATCTTCCACTTTCCCTTCCATCTTCTTTTCTTTCCACAATTCTTCTTTTTCAGCCACCATTTTTTCCAAACCGGCAAATTGGCCGCGGCGACTTTTTATTTGTTTAGCACATACAGTCCTTCATTCACAAGGCGTTTCATGCGCCGGGTTAAAAGCGTAATTTTAGCAAAAGGCAGGAAGGCACAAAGGTTTTGCCGTTACACGACAGCCAGTGCGCCCTTGGACCTTGAAAGTGGTTTGGAAATGACAGACGCTACGGCCTCCGATGCCGCGCAGACGGAATTACTACGCAAGAAGCAGGTAGCCGGGCTTTTCATAAAGGACAAAATCATAATCTCGCCAAAGACGCTTGAGAACCTGTGTCAGTCGCAGAACGCCTACGAAGACGCGCTGAAGCTTCGCGAATATATGCAAAGGCACGGAATCTTTGTCCTTGACGACAAGGCGCTGAGCCTGTGGCGCGAAAGCGCGGCAAGGGCAGTAAAGACCGTTGAGCCCACTTCCGCAGTCAAGGCCGGAGAGTGGGCAAGCGGGGTGCCCCGCGCGGCCACCCTTGAAAAGGACCTCTTTCTGTCAGTAAGCGACAGCGACGTGACCGACCACTCGCGCTGCAAGGGAACGGTCAAGGACTTTGTAGACTACTTCAACGACCGCTTCAACCGGCTCTCCCACCAGCTGCGGCTGATGTCCTCGGCGCACGACACGGTCAAGCTGCGCGAGGCGCAGAACCGCCAGAAGAAGACGTTCAACGTGATTGGGATGGTCTACAGCAAAAAAATTACCAAGAACGGCCACATGCTTTTGGAGATTGAGGACGAGGAGACAATGATTCCCCTCCTCATCCCGAAGGACTCTCCCATAATGGCGCAGGCGTCAGGCATAATGGAAGATGAGGTCCTCACCTTCGAGGCGTATATGTCAAACTCGCTTTTGATTGCAAAGGGCTTCACCACCCCCGGAAAGCTTTTGCAGCACCGCAACAGGCACCTGTGCAACCGGCCCGCAAAAATCGCATTCCTTTCCGACCTGCACGTCGGCAGCAGGTGGTTTATGCAGAAGAACTTCCAACAGTTCCTGGCGTTTTTGAATGGAAAGACCGGAGAGGCGGAACGCGAGGTTGCGGAAGACATCAAGTACGTAAGCATCGCAGGCGACTTGGTTGACGGGATTGGAGTCTACCCTAACCAGGAGCGAGAGCTCGTCACCAAGGACATCTTCGCCCAGTACGAAATCTTCTGCGGGTTCCTCAAGGCAATCCCCGAACACATTGAAGTCATTGTGGCACCCGGAAACCACGACGCGGTCCGCATAGCCGACCCGCAGCCTGCGCTGCCGCTTGAGTTCGTCAAGTTCGTAGACGATGCGGAGAACATCCACTTTGTAGGCAACCCCTCAATCCACAAAGTCGAGGGACTGTCGCTCTTGGTTTACCACGGCACGTCTGTTGATGGATGGATTTCAAACAACCCGAACCTGCGCGACGGTTACGAGAACCCGCAAAAAGTCGCGATGGAGATGCTCAACCAGCACCACCTTTGCCCGCGCTACGGCGAGGACTCTCTTGTGCCCGAGCCTCGTGATTATATGGCTCTTGACTCCACGCCGGACATATTCCACTTCGGCCACGTGCACAAGAACGGGTACGCGGAGAACTACAACGGCACGGTAATCATAAACTCCGGCACGTTCCAGGCGCAGACCGATTTCCAGGTCAGCCTCGGCCACCAGCCCACTCCATGCAAGGTGCCGATTTACGGGATGAACACGGGAAAGCTCGAAGTGATTGACTTTTCAAAGGTAGAATAGATTAGATGGACGAAAAAATAATTGCAAAGGAACTCACGCCGGCTCAAGCCCAGTCCCAGGCATCGGAGGCAAAGCAACCGGCGTCGAATCCCAAGCCACATGCTACTGAAGCCAAATCGGAGAATACCAAACCAAAGACCACTCTCGAATGCTCGCCGTACATCCAGAGATACTTCGACAACCTCACTGCACAAATCAACGAGGAGTACGCAATAGCAACCAAAGCCAGAAAGCTCGGCCTGGACCCGGAGGAAGTAGTTGAAATTACGCCTGCGCCCGACGTCGCAGCCAGAGTAGAGGGATTGGTAGGGCCAGTAGGCATAGCCGCGTGCATCCGCAGGATAAACGAGGAACATGCAGGAGACCGCGAGAAGACGTGCTTTGGGATTTGCAAGGAAATCATCGATGGAAAGTTTGACAACGGCAAGATACTTACAACACAGCAAAGGATTGAGCAGGCAGTGCGTTCGGGCCTGGCGCTTTTCACCGAAGGAGTGGTAAGCGCACCAATCGAAGGAATTTCCAAAGTTGAAATCCGCAAGAACTTCGACGGCTCAAGCTACGTCGCAGTGTTCTTCTCAGGGCCAATCCGCGCAGCAGGAGGAACCGGACAGGCGTTCTCGGTAATACTTGGTGATGTGTGCCGCAAGTTTGCTGGAATCAGCGACTACCGCGCGTCCGAAAGCGAAGTTGAACGCTACGTCGAGGAGCTGGGGCTTTACGCAAGAAAGACCCGCGCGGGCCAATACGTACCTACTTCGGAGGAAATCCAGAACATCGTGCGCAACTGCCCGGTGTGCATCGCAGGCGACGCAACCGAGGACTACGAAGTCTCCAAGACCAAGAATATACCAACTGTTGACACCAACCGCGTGCGCTCGGGAGTATGCCTGGTAATCAGCGAGGGAATGTGCCTCAAGGCAGCCAAGGTGCTCAAGATTTCCAAGAAGGCCGGGCTGTCCTGGGACTTCATACAGAGCCTCATCAAGGTGGCAAAGTCCGACCCGGGACACAAGGTGGAAATCAAGCCAAGCGACAAGTTCATGCACGAGCTGGTTGCAGGACGGCCGATTTTTTCCTATCCTATGCGCCCGGGGGCGCTGCGGCTCCGCTATGGCAGGACAAGACTTACCGGAATCGCATCAAAGGCAATACACCCGGCCACTATGGAAATACTCCACGAGTACCCCGCAATAGGAACGCAGGTCAAAGTGGAGCGGCCCGGAAAAGGATGCATAGTCACGCCCTGTCAGGAAGTGGACGGCCCGATAGTCTTGCTGAAAAACGGCGACGTGGTCAAAGTCGAAACCGAAAAGCAGGCGTTCGAATTAAGGCCGCAAGTTGAAAAAATCCTGTTCCTGGGAGACCTGCTGGTCAATTACGGCGACTTCCTCAAGGCCAACCACCCGATAGTGCCAAGCCCCTGGTGCGAGGAATGGTACGGCCTGATTCTTGAATCCAAGGGACTGGGCAAGAAGACATTTGCGGAGCTTTACAGCATCCCGATTGAGGAGAGCCTTGCGCTTGCAAGAAACAGCAAGGTCCCGCTCGCTCCCCGGCACACGTTCTTCTACCACGACCTGACTGCGGACGAAATCATCACACTTTGCGAGTGGCTTGCAACAGGAAAGGTCACGTTCGACTGGTTCGAGTTCCGCGACTACAGGATTGCGAACGTGCCGGAGAAGAAGGTCCTTCTTGAACGTCTTGGAGTGCCGCACCAATTGCGCGAAGGAGAACTCATCATCGAAGCCGAGTGGTCCAAAGCAATTCTTGAGACCCTTGGATTGTTGAAAGGAAAGGCACTTGACGCGACAAAGGCAATAGACGTGAAGGGCAAGCACGCAGACGCGATGGCTCTTGTCAACGCGCTTGCAGGCTTTGAAGTGAAAAAGAAAGCTACAGTTTACGTTGGCGCGAGCATGGGAAGGCCGGAGAAGGCCAAGGAACGCAAGATGGAACCGCCAGTTCACGTGCTGTTTCCAATCGGCGACAACGGCGGCAAGATGCGCGACATAGTCAAGGCAAAAAAGAACCTTGCAGACAAGACAATCGCAACAGCAGAGCTTGAGATTGCAAACAACATCTGCCCGCAGTGCAACAAGAAGACTTTCCACAACGCCTGTCCCCAATGCAGGGTGCACGCAAAGCCGGAGTACGCCTGCGAAAAGTGCAGCAAGCCGATTGCATACAAGTCAATCTGCGAGTGCGGGGGGCGCGGCTCGTACGTCACAACCCACATCGTGGACGTTTCACGCGAACTTGAACAGGCTGCAACCAAGGTCAACTTCCAGCCCAAGGAAATCAAGGGAGTCACCGGCCTTATTTCGGAGACCAAGTCAGCCGAGCCCCTTGAGAAGGGGATACTGCGCGAAAAGCACGGGACGTACGTGTTCCGCGACGGAACGTGCAGGTTCGACGCAACCGAAGTCCCTATCACGCACTTTTACCCCAACGAAATCGGCGCAACCATTTTCCAGCTGAAGAACATGGGCTACGAGCACGACGCTTATGGAAAACCGCTTGAGAACGAGGAGCAGCTTGTTGAAATTCTGCCGCAAGACATCATACTCAACCAATACGGCGGGGACTACTTCTCCAAAATCACCGGTCTTGTGGACGACGAGCTGTTCTACATCTACGGCCAGCGCAAGCACTACTCGATGAAGACGCCAAGCGACCTGATTGGAAAGCTCGGCATCGCCCTTGCACCGCACACTAGCGCAGGCATCGTTGTGCGCATCATTGGCTTTACCAAGGTCAAGGGCCTGCTCTGCCATCCCTACATCCACTGCGCGTGCCGCAGGAATACCGACGGCGATGAACTCTGCCTAATCCTTCTTCTTGACGGCCTTCTCAATTTCTCCAAGAGGTTTTTGCCGGTAACTCGCGGCGGCCAGATGGACGCGCCTCTTGTGTTGACAACCCTGCTTGACCCGCGCGAGGTCGACGACGAGGTCCACGCAATGGACTCGTGCTGGAACTACCCTCTTGAGTTCTACGAGAACTCCGAGAATCTGCCCAACCCGTCCGACGTGAAGATTGAAACCATCAAGTCGCGGCTTGGGAAAGCCCGCCCGGGACAGGGGAATGGGCTTGACCCCAACAGCACGGGGGGAGGCCCACCCGGGGCACGGCAC
>Ga0074198_1000623_pt1 | contig 33387 bp, 33 predicted proteins | sample EPASupsiteSAE323_FD_64527 | JGI IMG/M metagenome (GOLD analysis project Ga0074198, IMG submission 64527) | Bioremediated contaminated groundwater from EPA Superfund site, New Mexico - Sample SAE3-23 | ecosystem: Environmental > Aquatic > Deep subsurface > Groundwater > Contaminated ... | reverse complement strand
TGGGTTGTTTTGCCTTGGCAATCTTTACGGGAGGTAAGTCTGCTTTTAAATATTGCGGGTAGCCCGGCCCCTGGGTTTACCCGGGTTGCTCATCCTACCCCGCCGGTAACGCTCATGGTGTCGGTTGAGATCCTGCTTTCGATTGTTTGATCTGATCTCTCTTCCGGTCTTTCTGTTCCTGAAGAAAGACAGGAGAATGAACAGGAAACCCGGACTGTTACACCCCCTGTTACCATGTTACACCCGGCTGTTACACCGGATATAACGACGCAGCAGGTGTAAAGTTCTACCGGCATAATCCGTCAGCCAGTTATGTCACTGCTGCCTCTCATCTGAACATTACCCGGCAGACCGTTTCCCGGCATATCTCCTGGCTCCCGACTCCTGGAGAATGGGAAAATATTCAAAGAGGGTGATCGGTTAGTTATTTGTGATTCCGATACCCGCGAGTTCGCTTAGATTACGGTGAAAAAATGAGCACGATAATTAATCTACACCATGGAGAATTGCCCGAACTGTGAAAAACTGAAAGAAACACTGAACGGGTTTGGTATCGAGTACGAAGAACAGAACATCGAGACGAAAGAGGCGATCTTTGATCTCCGGTGATCTTCGGTAAGGATGGGGAAATAAACCGGCATCTTATTCACCGGATATCCGGGAAGGTGATTTGACCGAGATATTGGAAAGTTAGGCATACTGGGGGTAATTTCTGGCTTGAAATTGATACAAATGAAGGAATTTATACTATCACGGTTCCATTGTTTAATCCTCTCAAGGTTGGAACCTTAATCATAATCGTCAAAATGTTGCAGAAAAGATAGTCCATGCTAGGTTAGAATCATGAAAAATTGTCTCAGAGTTTCCCTGATTAAATTAATCCGGAACCCCAAAGGGATGAGAGGAGTAGATTAATGCCCTCACAATGTATAATAATGTTAGACTACAGAGCCTTCGAAATTTTACATATATCAGGAGATAGAAAATGGCAGAACCTTTCAATACATCAATAACTCTCACTAAGGATGATGCCCGGCGTTTTCACGAATACGATAGTGATCCGTTGAAATACGAAAATGACCGGAGCAAAGCCGCAGCGAGCCGTGCCCGGCAAATCGCTCAAAATCTCAAATTCTAATTCATGGATTTTGATTCTGCCGGGATAGGTTTAGTACATTTATCCGATTCTATTCTTATCAATAATTTTTGTTGTGCTAGTAAAGAGGGGAGTTTTCCTCTACAGAATTTTCTGAAACGTCATGCACATGATAATCAGAAAAGGAAGTTATTAATAACTTGGATCCTTATTCAGAAATCAGATCCCTGTATTCCTCTTGGGTACTTTTCTCTTGCCTGTGCGAGCATAGATGTTGAGGATTTGAATGCTGGTGAAAAAAAAGGTTGTCCTACATACGACCGGTTTCCTGCGCTATTAATTGGAAAATTTGCCATTGATGACCGGTATCATGGGAAGGGGCTTGGTACTCATCTCATGGATTATGTCTATGCTCTTACCATCAAACTTTCGGAAAATACCGGGTGCCGATATCTGATTGTAGAATCAAAACCTACCTCTGCCTGGTTCTACGAAGAGAAGTGTAATCTTATCAGGGTTCGGGAATTTGATGATGGAAATATCCTCTTTTATAAGAATGTAATTACTCTGCTCTCTGAATGAAAGAGTGATTCATCAAAATTCTGGCTGGATTTACTGCTACCCATACATATTTTCCCGTGAATGTCTGAACGGGCCAATATATTCTCTCCTTTCTCTCCCTCTTTAAATCTATTTTTATACTCTATCCAAATGTTTTTATACCGGATTATTCCGGATGGAGGAAACTATGGCAGACTTTGTTGCAAAGAGCACCGTGAAAAGTTCTGTGCGGAAGCTCACCGCTCCGCTGGAAAGTATGACGGTGTTTCAGAATCTCATCACTGACATTATCTCGAGCAACCCCTGGGGTTGTGTGGATTATGTCTCAAACGGGGCAACCATTTATGGCTGTCTGAAAGGAACCGAGCGGTATGCCGGGAAAGTGGTATATGAAAATGCTCTGGCCAAGACGGTCGGGCAGACCAGTGTCACGGCTAATACCTCGGCAGGATTCAACACTGACATCAGTACCATCCTTGGTACCGCTGCTCTGAACACGGCAATGGGGGGAACTCCATCTTCTTAACATATTCAAGATAATATGCAATATCCTCGGTACTGAACACGTTTTCAATGGGATTCCCTGGAGGGTTCTGACCATTTGGTTTCCAATCTATTGAGGATCCACCGGACCGAGGTTAGAATATGGATGCATAGTAATCTCTTCCGCTCCCAAGGCCAGTAGGGTTGCAGCACTGTAGGCCTGTTAGGGTAAGAGAGTCCCGATATTTTAAATCTCTCACGTAAAAGGCTGATAATTCTCCAAGATACATTTGGATCACCTCCCTCGCTAACCACGATGAGATCAATTCTTTCTTCACTATCTGGTTATTTTGCTGATCTGTCTACAAAATTGAGGGATGGCATCTGAAGCCATGATTCCAGAAGCATGAGGGCGGTAACTGGTGACGTATGTGATGAGTAGACGTTTTCTCAGATGTTCGATTTCTTGATAAATTGGTATTCTGTCACCATATGCCATGGATCTATTCCTATAATCATTACAACAATAAAAATACTAAATCTTGGGGGAGGGTTGAGAAAAGTTGCTTCGGGGATGTCTTTGGCTCGGCTCGCCCCCTGTCGCTTCGCTCCTCCGCAAGCCGTACAGGCGGTTTCATCCACTCACTCAGGTGATCCGGATCAATTACTTTCAATGGTTGTACTTTAGACCAGTGCCGTGATCACGGGTAAATTAACTCTGCCTGTCAGTCACCTAGTTGTTTGCCAGGTAGGTCAATCGACTCACTTTTACTTGGTGAATATTACTCCCCAGCCCAACTTTAAAGGGAGAAAATTTCATTACTGGAATAGTAGTTGCATAATCGGGGTATTACCACAACAATAATTTCAAAATCATAAAAGATATTTCAGAAAAGACTGTCAGGGCTGGGTGACAATCATATAAAAACTTCGGACAGATAGTATTACTAAAAAAGGGTCAGTTCATGCAAGATGGATATTAGCAGAAATTGTTCAGGCAGCGGCAAGATACAGGTTTAATTCATTTCGAATGTTCTACGAAAGAAAAGGGAGATCATTGGGAAAGCTAAAGCTACCATAGCATTAGCAAGAAAGATGATTACCATTATTTCGTATGAAAAATATTAAATTGATACACTGATCTAACTGTTTTTCATGTGTTAAGTCTGAAGCCGGGCTTCATTAGGGTTTTGGCACCTTCTTACCAATAATGAACTTTATGAGGATCCAATATTTCCAGAAAAAAAGACTCAAGTAAAGAGTAAGGTAATGATACCTATGGAAGAATCATTAGAGCAACTTTTGGAAATTATAGCAAAAGCTGATATCCTACTAAAGGCACCAGATCCTGATATTTATGATCTTATCTATATTTTATGAAGGTATTTATAATATTAGTAGGGATTTTCATTGGAAATAATCTTTTCGTGTCAAGGTAATAAATTAATAAAATAAATTTCATACATAAATCAGGTTATAAATTATTATCTAAAGGAAAATTTCTAACTGTTTTTTTGGTATTTATTATATATGGTAATATTATGCAAGTAATCATTTTATGTGGAGGACTTGGTACACGTCTAAAAGAGGAGACAGAATATCGACCAAAACCGATGGTCCCTATCGGAGGAAAACCAATAATCTGGCACATAATGCAAATATATGCTTATTATGGGCACCATGAATTTATTCTCGCATTAGGTTATAAAGGTGCAATGATTAAAGAATATTTTTATCATTATGAGATGATGAATTCAGATATATGTATCGAATTCGGCTCTGAAAGTAAAGTGACCATTTATCCTAGGCATGATGAAGTTGCAGGATGGAAAGTAACACTTGTTGACACCGGGGATTCTAGTCTTAAAGGATCCCGCCTCAAAAAAATAGAAAAATACGTGGCCGAAGACGATGTTCTGGTTACCTATGGTGATGGTTTGGCAGATATTAATATCAATTCTCTAATTGAATTCCATCGAGGTCATAATAAAATAGCTACATTAACGGGTATCTCTCCAGCATCACAATTTGGTGAGATGAAAATTGATGGAGATAGAATTTTAAAGTTCAGAGAAAAACCTGAAATATCAAATCATCTTGTAAATGGAGGTTTTTTTGTATTTAACCGATCAATTTTCGATAAAATTAGTAATGATGATTCATGTGATCTGGAGATAGGGGTCCTTGATCAACTTGCTGAACAAGGGGAATTGATGGTGTACAAACATAAAGGAAGTTGGGCCTGTATGGACACATTACGTGATATGGAATATCTTAACCGCCTATGGGATGAAAATAAAGCGTTCTGGAGGATATTGGAGTGATTAGTGATAATCTTAAAGAATATTACTTTGGAAAAAAAGTCCTTATTACTGGCGAAACAGGATTTAAAGGATCCTGGCTTGCAATATGGCTCCATAATTTAGGAGCAATAGTATATGGTTTATCCTTACCTCCTGTAAATATAAAGGATAATTATAATCTCTGTAATTTATCTGGAATTGTAAAACACAATACAGTAGATATTCGGGATAGTAATGAAGTAATCAATAAAATAAAATCAATTGAGCCACATATTATTTTCCATCTTGCAGCTCAGCCTTTAGTTTCTGAGTCTTATATAAATCCACGTGAAACATTCGAAATCAATGTTATGGGGACAATTAATATTCTGGATTCGATTAGAATTACCCCATCTGTAAAAAGTGGAATAATAATTACAAGTGATAAATGTTATGCAAATCAGGAATGGCTGCATGGTTACAGAGAGAATGACCCACTTGGGGGAAATGATCCATATAGTGCTTCAAAAGGTGCATGTGAAATAGTAACGCATTCATATCAATCCTCTTTTTTTAATAATGAACACTCTCCAGGTATTGCAACAGTAAGGGCTGGTAATGTTATCGGAGGTGGAGATAGATCAAAAAACCGTATCTTTCCTGATTTTGTAAGAGCAATAGAATCTGGAGATATGATAAAAATCAGATTTCCTAATGCGATTCGGCCATGGCAGCATGTCCTTGAACCCTTGTCAGGGTATATTCTACTAGGTTATCTTTTAGGTCGTGATAAGAAAAAATATTCACAATCCTGGAATTTTGGCCCTCTATACTCTAATTCAATCACAGTTCGTGAATTGGTTGAGTTAATAATTTCAATTTGGGGTAATGGGTCATATGAATGTATTCCTGAACAATCTGAATTTTCAGAATCATCAATTCTTATACTTGATATTGCCAAGACAGTGATGTTATTGAAATGGTATCCGGTTTTGAATATTAATGAAACCATAAAATGGACAATTGAAGAATATGAAATTGAAAATAAGCATACCGAAATTGTATATCAACAAAGAGTTGATCATATTCATAAATATATGAATCTTATGAATCAAGTTACAAAGATATTATCATGAAAGAATGCCGAATTTGTCACACTAAATTATATAAACCATTTCTATCTCTTGGAAATGCACCCTTATCAAATGCTTTTCTTAATTACGATGATCTTGAGAAGATGGAACCATATTTCCCATTAGATGTATACTGGTGCCCGGAATGTTCATTGGTACAAATCAATCAGTATGAAATGCCAGAAAAGATATTTAATTCTGATTATATTTATTATTCATCACATTCTACATCATGGCTAAATCATTGTAAAAACTATGTCCAGAACATGATTACCAGGTATAAATATAACTCCTCTTCACTGGTGATGGAAATCGCATCCAACGATGGATATTTGTTACAATATTTTAAGGATGCAAATATTCCTGTCATTGGAATTGAACCATCATCAGGCTGTGCAAATGTGGCGATTCAGCGAGGTGTTCCAACAAAAACTCTCTTTTTTACATCAAAACTGGCGGAGTCTCTTGTTAACGATAGGATACAACCGAATCTAATAATTGGTAATAATGTACTTGCCCATACTCCATATCTTCATGATATGGTAGAGGGATTGAAAATTGTCTTGGCCAAAGGTGGATTAATTACAATGGAATTCCCTCATGTTCTTAGCCTTCTAAATGGGGTTGAATTTGATACGATTTATCATGAACACTTTTCATATTTTTCTTTGCACTCTGTTATCCGGTTATTCCAGGAACATGGATTAACTATTTCTGATGTAGATGAACTACCTACCCATGGAGGATCCATTAGAATATATGCCAACCATAATGATGATAATAAGATAAAATCAAAAAATATTCAATATATCTTACAAAAAGAATCAGAATGCGGATTATTGGATCAACAAAAATACCTAAAATTCAGCGAAATGGTATATAAGACAAGATGGAATCTTTTAAGTTATTTAATTTCTGCAAAGAAAAAAGGAATACGTATTGTTGGTTATGGGGCTCCGGCAAAAGGAAATACTCTTCTTAATTTTTGTGGAATAAGAGAAGATTTGTTAGAATACACTGTTGATATTAGTCCTGTAAAACAAGGGAAATTCCTTCCTGGAACACATATCCCGGTTTATGCACCCGAAAAAATTATAGAAGATAAACCTGATGAAATATTAATCCTTCCTTGGAATATTGCAGATGAGATAACTGAACAGTTATCTTTTTTTAAGAAAGAAGGCGGGAAATTTATCATTCCAATTCCAGAAGTACGAACGATATAATGAAGTTTAAAGAATTAGAGATACCAGGAGTATATTTAATAGAATATGAACCCATTGTTGACAACAGAGGTTCATTTGTCAGAATATTCTGTAAAAAAGAATTTATACAACATAATCTTAATCCAGATATAGTTCAGTCTAATTATTCATTTAATAGTGTAAAAGGAACATTGAGGGGTTTACACTATCAAAGATCTCCATTCGAAGAGACAAAGGTCGTTCTTTGTTCCAGGGGATCAATCTATGATGTAATAGTAGATTTGAGGCCGGAATCATCAATGTATAAATCCTGGATTGGTTTAAAATTGAATGAATCAGTCAGTAATTGTATTTATATACCTACGGGTTGTGCTCATGGATTTCAGACATTGGAAGATAATACACTGGTTTTGTATTTTATGGGTAATTATTACAATCCAGATTGTGTAAGTGGTATTAAATGGAATGATCCGGATATTAATATTTCTTGGCCATTACCAGTGACCAACATTTCTGAAAGAGATAAAAATAATTCAAATTTCAGATAAATATGGATTCGAGAGTATTAGTTACGGGTGGAAATGGCTTTATTGGAAAACAGTTACTACCACTTTTACAAAATGAATCATATGAAATTCATGCAATTTCAAGAGAAGTTAAAAATAATTATCCTGATAATATTATCTGGCATCAAGCAGATCTTCTGAATTTTGATTCTATCTCCAAATTACTAAGTAAAGTTAAGCCGGATAAATTAATTCATCTGGCATGGGATGTAACTCCCGGGAAGTATTTGGAAAGTGAATCTAATTTTCAGGGATTGAATGCCGGGTTAAATCTATTTAAAGAATTTATTCAAAATGGAGGTACCAGAATTGTTGGAGCCGGGACTTGTTATGAATATGATATAAGATATGGATATCTCCAGGAAGACTTTACTCCGAGAAATCCACTAACATATTATGGATTATGTAAAAAACACCTCTTTGATATAACTCAGGCTTATTGTAAAAAGAAAAATGTTGAGTTTGCATGGGGAAGAATTTTTTACGTATTTGGTCCACATGAGTACGAGTCTAGGTTTATTCCATCAATGATCAGATCATATCTTCAGGGAGTGACAGCTCAGGTATCTCATGGTTATCAGATTCGTGATTATCTCTATGTTAAGGATGTAGCTAGAGTATTCTCTTCTCTATGCTCATCGCAGTATAATGGGGCGGTAAATATTGGATCTGGTCAGCCTGTAAATCTTCGCTATTTGGTTGATATTATCAGGGAAATAATTGGAGATGCGTTTGTAGTACATTACTCTGAACATTTTCCATCTGATGATGAGATTCCGCTTATTTTAGCAGACTCAAAAAAAATCAGGGATAAATTAAAATGGTCTCCTCATTATAGTCTTTATGATGGACTTAAAGAAACAATAGACTGGTGGATTGATTCATATAAAAAGTAGTAGTAATCAAAAATTTGAAGAATAATATTTTGAGTTTATTATGGAAATAAAAATAAATACTGATAAAAAAACGTTGGAATTAATGACTGAAAAAGGAGTAGAAAAACTATCGCTATACTCTGATGAAAGTTTTAAATATTTGTCCGATTTATGGTCAAAGGTAGGTTGGAATCAAAAGTATACATATACCTTTTCATGGCTTGGTAGACCGATAATTCAGCTTCCGGAAGATATGGTTCGTATCCAGGAACTATTTTGGAATATCAAGCCGGATATCGTGATTGAAACAGGGGTTGCACATGGTGGTTCATTAATTTTTTACGCCTCATTATTTAATGTTTTAAAAAAGGGAATGGTTATTGGTGTTGATATTGAAATAAGAAAGCAGAACAGAATTGCAATAGAATCACATCCTCTTTTTGATTACATCAAGTTAGTCGAAGGAAATTCAATAGATTCAAATATTGTTCATAAAATCTCTGAATTAATACCCAAAGAAGCAAAAGTTTTGGTTATTTTAGATTCTTGTCATACAAAAGATCATGTATTGGCAGAGATGGAATCATATGGTCCATTAATTACGAAAGGATCATATCTTGTTGTTACGGATGGTGTCATGAAAAATGTCTCTGACACTCCCCGTGGAAATCCGGATTGGATTGAAAATAATCCATTAACTGCAATAGATATCTTTCTCAAAGATCATCATGAATTTGAGCTTGAAACTCAGTTTTTCCCATTTAATGAATCTACGATACAGTTTCAGATTACACATTGGCCAAATGCATATTTAAAAAAGTTATATTAATTTTATAATGAATGTCTATTAATGTAAAAATTCGAGAACCTATATAAAATGGAAGAAAAAAATAATGATTATCCTCTTGTTTCAATTGGAATACCCACATATAATAATAAAGATGGTCTAAAGCAGGTATTAGATGATATTACCAAACAAACATATCATAATCTTGAGATAATTGTATCAAATAATTCATCAGATAACAAAGATATTGAACAAATAGTCCTCTCATATGTTAAAAGGGATAATCGAATCCATTATTATTCACAAAGCGAGAATATTGGATCAGGAAAAAATTTTCAATTCGTTCTGAATTCTTCAAATGGTCAATATTTCATGTGGGCATCTGATGATGATAGATGGCCTACAAATGCTATTGAAGAATATCTTAATGTATTCATGACTAATCCGCATCTACATTTTGTATCCTCAAATGTTATGAGGGTGTCGGAATCAGGTCAATTGATTGATATAATTAATTATGATCAATATGGTGTAAAGAAAAAAAATAAATATAAAATATATATGGGAGCGGCTTTCAGTATGGAATATACATACTGGATTTATGGATTGTTTCAGAGGGATTATTTAAAAACAATTGAAAGAGATGTTACATCTGAATTTGGATGGGATTATATGATTATAATGCGTGAGATTTTAAATGATTCATATGGATTTCTTCCCATTTCTTTATTTATATACACATATCATCAAATTAATACTTCAATCAGATATAAATCAGAACAATTGGGTATTAATTATGGTTACAAATGGAAATGGACCTATCTTATGATAAATTCCTGGAAAAAGATTATTAAGTCCAAAAATCTAAAATTATTTGATAAAATATTTTCAAGTACATATTTATTAAGACAACTTATTTGGGCATTTGATAATGATTATAAATCTTATTATAGAAAATAAGTATTTATTAGAATTTAAGGAACGATTTCAAGGACAAATGCATTTATTAAAGGATAATTAAGAATTATTTAATGAAATGATATTTGGATGAAGAAATATCATACAATGCAATGATTTTTCTGAATATATAATATCAATTATGATTCTTATTTTTATGAGTGTTTAATTAAGTTTATTAACCAGTAATCTATGACAACACATAACCCTATTAGAATTCTGTATGATCATCGGATATTTGAGATGCAACAATATGGAGGAGTATCCAGATACTTCTACGAAATAATCAATGAATTTGTTCAATCATCTGATATCAAACCATCGATCTCTATAGCTGTAAGTAATAATTATTTTATTAATAAAATTGATGATCAATATCTAATTCCCGGAATATTAAATCGCAATACTATAAATAAATTAATATTACCAGATAAAGATTATTCAATATTTTCAAAAATTTCAGCTAATGTAAAAAATTGGATAAATTACAAAAAAATCTGTGAATACATCAGTAAAAACTATAGTAATACTATAGAGAATCTTCAGAATGGAGATTTTGATATTTTTCACCCTACATATTATGATACCTATTTTTTACCCTATCTTAATGGAAAACCATTCATAATTACAGTATATGATATTATACACGAAAAGTATCCGGAATTTTACCCATTAGACGATAAAACCATATATGAAAAAAAAATCCTTATTGAAAGAGCAAATCATATCATTGCAATATCTCAAAGTACAAAGGATGACATCATAAGATACTACAATATCCCCCAAGAACGGATTACTGTTATCCATCTTGGAAATAAAGTAATTTCTGATGAAACAGAAAATAAAAAAGATAATATAAAGAGTTTCCCTAAAAAATTTCTCTTATATGTAGGAACAAGAGCCTTATATAAAAATTTTTATTTCATGGTTGAATCTCTGGCACCATTATTCAAAAAAGACGAAAATCTCAAATTAGTTTGTTTTGGAGGAGAAGAAGTTTCAAAGGAAGAAAAGTATTTTATTCAAAATTTAGGTTTAAAAGACAAAATTATTTATTTAAGTGGTACGGACGACCTACTAACTTCAGGATATAAACAAGCTTTTGCACTTATCTATCCATCACAATATGAAGGGTTCGGAATTCCTATCATTGAGGCATTCAAATTCGGATGTCCGGTTATTGCAAGTAATATCCCCTCTATTGTAGAAATTGGAAAAGATGCAGTCGATTACATAGAACCAAAAGATCCAATTTCTATTAGAGAAGCTGTAGAGTTATTATTATCCAATGATTATTATCGAAGTGAATTAATAAAAAAAGGAACACTAGAAGCAGAAAAATATTCCTGGAAAAAAACTGCTCAAAGAACGGCAGAAGTGTATAAAGAAAATATGATTTAACTAACTGATATTAGTAATAATAAATTGTATAATTATAATGATATTATCAATTATAACATTCTAATCTACTTAAACAGATGGGTAATATGTTTCTAATTACTGATCTCCAGGAAAGTGGAATATCCATTGTCCTAGGATCATTCAACCGATTAAAATTTCTTAAATTAACAATTAAAAGCATCAGAGATGAACTAGAATTATCTGGAATTCCCTATGAGATTATCGTAGTAGATGGGGGTTCTAATGATGGAACGATCAAATGGCTATCCAAACAAAAAGATATTATAACAATTATTCAACATAATCGTGGAGAATGGAAAAATAAACCAATCCCACGCCGTTCGTGGGGGTATTTTATCAATTTAGGATTTCGGTCCGCCCATGGAAAATATGTCTGTATGCTCAGTGACGACTGTCTTGTAATACCAAATGCGTTAATAAATGGATATAATTTTTTTAATAATGAATTAGCCAAAGGAACAAAATGTGGTGCAGTTCCATTTTTTTGGAGAGACTGGCCAATTAAGGAAGAATATGCACTAAATCTCTGTTATGGAATTATTAATTTAAACCATGGTATGTATCTTCGATCTGCTCTTGAAAAAGTTGGATTTGCAGATGAGGAGACATATCAATTTTATCGTGGAGATGTAGATATTATATTCAAACTTATAAATATTGGATATACTATAAGTCCAGCATATAATTCATATATAGATCATTATTCTCATGCAAATGTGTCCAATCGTGCTTCAAATCTAATTATTAGTAAAAAAGATAATGAAAACTTTATCAAAAAATGGAAAGAAATGGGAACTAATATTTTAAGCTTGGATTGGAACAGAGGTGATGAAGTTATAAATCAGATATATCATGATCCTGCAAAGACAGTAAAACTTTATTATCCATATTGCACAACATATCGATTAGGAAAAGTTTTTATGGAAATTTGGCGGGAGATTAGAGATACTTTTGGTGAATCAAGATTAAATAAGTTAGGTCTTGAACGTATTAAGAAAGAACTGGATAAAACAGATAATTTACATTTAAAAAAATTTGAGTACCTGGTATACAATATAAAATAATGTTTGTAATTATGTTATTTAATTCTATTAAAATTATTCCATTAATTATGGGTTATTATTAAAGAAAAAATTTTAATGAAATTTATATGATTAATATTATTATAATTTATATTAATAATTTTGAAAATATTTTCTAATTATTTGATATTAGGATTGATTATGGACGATTTATTAATTAAAATTTACGACGACGAAATCGATGTAAACAAGATAACTAATATTATCCGGAAGAATATTATTGAAAAAAGGGAGAATAGACTTTTTCCTCCTGATCTTAATGAACTCATTGGAACATCTCTTAATACAAAAAAACCAATTGATATTATAGGACAGATAAAATATATAAAAGAAATAATAAGATCAAAGTCTCCAAACATCAAATGTAAAATATTGGGTAGATGGAACCAATATAAAGAAAAATCACAGGATAATCCCAATATAAGTTCTAAAGTGAAAGTCCACCAGATAATTCCATGGCTGGGAAAGGAAGGGGATGCTATTGCTGATGAGATCAGATTAATACAAAAAATGCTTCAGGAAAGTGGATATGATTCGGAGATATATTGTGAAAACTATGATTCTTCAGCAAAGGCAAAATATTATCCTGAATATCTAAACGAATCATCTGCAAATAATATTCTGATATATCATCATGCAGGCGTCTCTCGTGTTGCAAAATTTATCAGGGATCTCCCTGACTATAAAATATTAATCTATCATAATATTACTCCATCATCTTTTTATAAAAATTTTGATAAATTAAAGGTCACAATTCAGGAAAAAGGTCTTCTTGATACAAAAATGCTATCCTCTCATATAGATCTTGCATTAGGTGATTCAGAATATAATAAAGACGAATTGATTACTTTAGGATATAAAAATTGTGATATTCTCCCAATTCTGTTGAACTACGACAGGTATGATGTAGTAGATGAATATACTCTAGACAAGTATTCGGATGGAAATACGAATATAATATTTGTTGGAAGAATTGCACCAAATAAGTGTTATGAAGATTTAATTAAAGTATTTTATTACTACAAAAAATTGGATCCATCATCAAGACTCCTCCTTCCGGGGAGTTATAATATTCATGATAAATATTACATTTTTCTTCAGACATTGCTGACTCATCTGAATCTTAAGGATGTTTTTTTCTTTGGTAAAGTCCCCCAGGAACAAATTAATTCATATTATAGATCCGCAAATATATTCCTGTCGATGAGTGAACATGAAGGTTTTTGTATTCCATTAGTAGAGAGTATGTATTTTGGTATTCCTATTGTCGCCTTTAATTCTTCGGCTATTCCAGATACTCTAGGAAAATCAGGTATTTTAATTAATAATAAAAATTTTGCTGAAATAGCTGAATTAATGTATATTTTAAAAAATGATGAAAAATTGAGAGAACGAATTATATCCGGACAGAAAAAACAATTGAACAATTTTGAATATTCAAAAATAAGAACCAAATTACTATCCTTTATTCAAGAAAGGGGCATTAACAATTAGTGATCTCAACATTTTGAATTAAACACTTTTTATATCAAAATTTAAATCTCTAATAATTATGGGATATTATAAAGAGTCGATAATGTGTAACTATAGTCAAATGAATGAAAAGCAAATCCGAAGTTATTAATAATATGAAAATTGGGATAATCACAGGAGATCATAAAAGAAATCAGACAGGCATTGGTAATTATTGTTTTGAGATGATTAAGTACTTAAAACATAAAAATTCTGTCTCTCTCATAAAACATTCATCTGGCGATGATGAACCCGGATGTGATACAATTATCTCAAATTTTCCGCCGGGAAATTTTTCTTATCTTCTTTGGAGTATGAGTCTCTCACTACATCGGGATAAATTAAAAGATTTTGATATTATTCACAACCCTGCCCAATATCCTGTAATTCCAATGGGAAAAAAATATGTCATAACAATTCATGATTTAATTCCAGTATTATATCCCCAGATGGTCGGAAAAATACATGCAAATGCCTTCAAAAAATATATCCCTTATATTATTAAGCATTCTTCCAAAATTATTTCAATCTCAAAGTCAACAAAGAATGACATTATTAGGTTGTATTCAATAAATCCGGATAAAATAGACGTAATACCAAATGGGGTATCAGAATCTTTTAAAATTATGCCGTCATCATTGTTAAATGAATTCAGGGAAAGATACAAATTAACTAACCCTTATATCCTCTTCGTCGGTGCCCTTGAGCCGAAAAAAAATATTCCAAATCTGATAAAATCCTTTTTTTATTTATTGCAGGAAAAACCCGAATTTGAACTGATTATTGCAGGAAAAAAATCCTGGTATTATGAAGATATATTTCAGACAATTAAAAATTTAGGAATACAAACGCAGGTCAGATTTCTGAATTATGTCACTTCAGAAGACCTTCCACTCTTATATAATGCAGCGGAAATCTTTGTTTTTCCCTCAATATATGAAGGATTTGGCCTGCCTCCACTAGAAGCCATGAAATGTGGAACGCCAGTTATCACTTCGAATGTATCTTCACTTCCTGAAGTTATGGGGGAAAAGGGAATTATGGTTGAACCTGATGATCCTGTTGCTTTATGTGAGGCTATGAAAAAATTAATTCAGGATATATCATTTCGGGAAGATCAGGTTAAATATGGTCTTGAACGATCCAGACAATTTTCATGGGAAAAAACTGCGGATATGACCTTGGAAGTGTATAAAAAGGTAACCGAGAGTGAATAAATTGGACTCTGTTGGTCTATTAACCGGGAACCTAAAGAAAAATCAAACCGGAATGGCTACATATGCATTCAATATCATCGAAGGGATAAAGGATCAATACCAAATTACCCAGATAATTGATAAAACCGGAGATATAATTGAGGGATGCGGGAAGAATATCCCAAAAACATTCCCTTTCTCATATAATTATTTAACATGGAGCCTATCTTTATCTTATCAGAAAAGAGTATTTTCTCAGTTTGATCTCGTACATAATATGTGCCAGTATCCGATTAAACCGTCACATATGAATAGATCAATAATTACCGTTCATGATCTTATTCCTGTTCTTTTTCCAGATTTGGTTACCCCGGTTTATGCCTGGCAATCAAAATCTCTTCTACCGCGAATCCTTAATAAAACAGACCGGATAATTACCGTATCTGAAAATACCAAACAGGACATTATAAAAAGATACCAGATAACCCCTGATAAGATTGACACAATTTATAACGGAGTATCTGATCATTTCAGACCATGTCATCCGGAAGAAGTATACAGATTTAAAGAACTTAATAACCTTATCGACCCGTATATCTTATTTGTAGGAGCACTTGAACCAAAGAAAAACATTCCCTCCATAATTAAGGCCTATTCACTCTGTCTTAAAATTTTTCCTAAACTTAAACTAATTCTGGCTGGGAAAATATCCTGGAAAAACCAGGAAATTTTTTCATTAATAAAAAATTTAAATCTAGAAAAAAATGTTAAAATACTTAATTTTGTCGATTATAAGGATTTACCCCTTCTATATGCCGGAGCTGAAGTTTTTGTATTTCCTTCATTGTACGAAGGATTTGGACTTCCCCCTCTGGAAGCTATGAAATGCGGGACGCCGGTTATTGTTTCGGACAGATCATCATTGCCGGAGATTGTCGGAGAAAAGGGACTTATGGTAAATCCAGAGGATATATCGGGTTTATCCCGTATGATCCTGAAGGTTTTAAACGAGCCTGATTTCAGAAAAAATATGAGTGATTACTATATCCGGCGTGCAGATTTGTTTACCTGGAAAAGATGCATCCAGGAGACAATGGAATCATACGAAAGAACATTATCCGGATAAGAAAATATACTATTTACAATTCTTGATTTAATAAAGGGATATAATGGAACCATTTTTGAAGGGCAAAAAAATTTTGCTAACCGGTGGAGCCGGTTTTCTCGGTACACAGGTCATTGATAATCTTGTCAGTTTAGGATCAGATAAAGAAAGAATTATCGTTCCCAGGAGCAGGGAATGCGATTTAAGAATAAGGGAGAACTGCGATAAATCTGTTGCCGGCATGGATATCGTAATACACCTGGCAGCAAAGGTCGGAGGTATCGGATATAACCGGGAGCATCCGGCTGAATTATTTTATGATAATGCAATCATGGGTATACAGCTTATGGAAGCTGCAAGACTTGCAGGTGTAAAAAAATTTGTGGCCGTAGGTACGGTCTGTGCTTACCCAAAAATTACTCCTGTGCCATTTCTAGAAGATAATTTATGGAATGGATATCCGGAAGAGACAAATGCACCTTATGGACTTGCAAAGAAGATGATGCTTGTCCAGGGGCAGGCCTATAGAAATCAGTATGGATTTAATGTAATCTTTTTGTTACCAGTGAACCTCTATGGTCCTGGAGATAATTTTAACCCTGAAAGTTCGCATGTCATACCAGCATTAATCAAAAAATTTGTGGATGCTAAAAATAACGGCGAAGAACAGGTTGTAGTCTGGGGAACAGGATCTGCCTCGCGTGAATTTCTTTATGTAAAGGATGCAGGCAGAGCAATTGCTCTTGCAACAGAGAAGTATAACGGGGGTGAACCTGTCAATATCGGAGCATCTCATGAGATCTCAATAAAAAACCTTGTCAATATTATCAGTGATATTACTGAATATAAGGGGGAGATAATCTGGGATACGGATAAACCGGATGGTCAGCCAAGAAGGTGTCTTGATACATCCAGAGCAAAAAAAGAGTTTGGATTTAAAGCTACAACTCCCTTTGAAGTCGGACTTAAAGAAACAATAGAATGGTATGTTAAAAACCATCCAATCTAATGGCCTGGTTTAATAAAATTATATCCATCCATTATCTTTTTCATGCCACAATCAGATTGTATATGATTTATGGCTACTAAAAAAGCTTTTATTACCGGAATAACGGGTCAGGATGGCTCTTATCTAGCCGAATTACTCCTTTCCAAAGGGTATGAGGTTCATGGGCTTGTCCGCCGTGCATCAACATTTAACACAAAACGAATTGACCACATATATGTAGACGAGCATGATTCAGACGCCAGGTTATTTTTTCATTATGGTGATCTCTCTGATTCAGAGATGATCTCAAACGTCCTATATAACATACAACCCGATGAGATCTACCATCTTGGGGCACAAAGTCATGTGAGGGTAAGTTTTGAGACACCGGAATATACTGGTAACGTCACCGGTCTTGGTACTACAAGGATTCTTGAGGCAATACGAAGGAGTAATCCTGAAATACGGTTTTATCAGGCCTCCTCCAGTGAGATGTTCGGGCACGTTCCACCTCCACAGACTGAAGAGAGTTGGTTCTGGCCCCGTTCCCCTTATGCATGCGCCAAACTCTATGCATACTGGATGACCAGGAATTACCGGGACGGATATGGTATGTTTACATGCAACGGTATTCTCTTTAATCATGAATCGCCAAGACGTGGAGAAATATTCGTAACCCGGAAGATCACCCGGGGAATAGCGGCAATTCTTGCAGGAAAAGAAAAATACCTTTACCTTGGAAACCTTGAAGCCAAACGTGACTGGGGATTTACACCTGAATATGTTGAATGCATGTGGAAGATTCTGCAGCAGGACAAACCTGATGATTATGTTATTGGAACTGGAGAGACACATACCGTTCAGGAGTTTGTAGATGCAGCCTTTTCATATGCCGGGTTGGATCCGGAGAAGCATGTGAAAATTGATCAGAAATATTTCAGGCCGACCGAAGTCGAAGCCCTGCAGGCAGATCCATCTCGTGCAGAGAAAAAACTTGGATGGAAAGCAAAAATAACCTTCCCTGAACTTGTAAAGATAATGGTTGATTCGGATATGAAAGATGCCTGCCTGAAACCAATTGGAGAGGGCTATGAGATCCTTGACAATATATTCCCAAATCGCTGGTGGACGAAGGATTAACTAAAAAGTTCCAAAAATTATAACCTAATGGAATAACCGGAATCGCCACCGTAAATTCCTTTATTTTCTCTACGCTGATTTAGGCGCCCATATTGATAATACAAATAAAAATATAAGTACAATATGATTAGTATAAACTCTATTTATTGTAATATTGATCAATGTATAAATCGATCAACATTTAAATGTTATCTAGTTTAAGAAGGGAAAAGTGATTCTAAATATAAAGTTTCTACAAATATCAAACCGTCAACCTTATATATAATTATTCAGACATATCTTCAGTCCCATAAGGGACGTGTACGAGTGATACAAACCAGTAAACACATCCTATCCAGTAAACAGTGAAAAAAGGGTACAGGTTTTAAATAACATCGGAGTAAACAAATGGCAAAATTTTCCGACACAATCGATCTCTATGATGATCAGGGTAAACTGCTGAAAAGCGGGGTATCCCTTGAAAAGATCAGTCCACTCGTGAACCCGGGTATCAAGAAGATGATCAGCCTTACCAAGAGGACTGTAGCAGTTAATCTTGGAGGAGCAGAAGCATTTCTGAAGACCGGAAAGATGGGCAAGGGAGATGTCCTTAAGGGACGTGAGCTGAACCTTGACATTGTTGGTAACGCGGGAGCAATCAAGGAAAAGATGTTCCAGATGCTCCAGGTCACCGAGGGTGATGACACCGAGATTAAGGATTTCGGGGGTAAACTCCTGCTTTGTACTGTTCCAACCGCACGTATTGATGCGGCAGCAACCTACGATGCAGCAATGACATCAGTAGCAGCAGCAGCAACCTATGCAGTTATCGACCATTTCAATGTCGATATGTTCGACGGTTCAACTGTTAAGGCAGCTTTCTGGGGAACATACCCACAGACCATGGACATGACCGGTTCTGCATGTGCTTCTATTCTGTCTATTCCACAGAATAACGAAGGCCTGGGATATGCACTCAGGAACATCCCGGCAAATCACGCTGTGATGATCACCAACCGGAATGCAATGCAGGGTGCAGCACTCTCTTCAACCTTTGAACAGGCAGGAGAGTTTGAAATGGGAGCCGCAATAGGTCCGTTCGAGCGTGCACAACTTCTTCTCTACGCCTACCAGGGTCTTAATGCAAACAATCTTGTTTACGACCTTGTTAAGAAGAATGGCGCAACAGGAACTATTGGTACCGTTGTCCAGTCACTTGTCGAGAAAGCAATTGAGGACAAGGTTATAACTCCAGGTAAGAAAGGACCGTCAGGATACACTTTCTACGACACCAAGGATCCAATGCTCTGGAATGCCTACGCAGCAGCTGGGACCATGGCTGCAACCATGGTAAACTGTGGTGCCGGCAGGTTTGCCCAGGCTGTCTCCTCGACTCTGCTTTACTTCAACGACCTGCTTGAGCACGAGACCGGACTTCCGGGTTGTGACTACGGCCGTGTAATGGGTGTCGCTGTCGGATTCTCATTCTTCAGTCACTCGATTTACGGTGGCGGTGGTCCAGGAGTCTTCAATGGAAACCACGTCGTTACCCGTCATGCAGCTGGTGTTGGTATGCCGTGTATCGTAGCCGCATGTGCCCTCGATGCAGGAACCCAGATGTTCTCACCAGAGGGTACTTCAAAGGTGTACCAGGATACCTTTGGAAAGATCCCAGAGTTTAACCAGCCAATCCAGCACATTGCAGCGGGAGTATAAACCCAAGGTTTCATATAATGGCTGATACTGAATTCCCGCAGTGTAGGATCGTCACCGAGCGTTTCTTAAATCCTGATACCGTTGAGAAGATCCTCAATAAACTGGTGGTCATTCCGGGCATACGTCGGATCGTTATAAATGGCCCGAACATACCCCAGGTCGTCCCCTATGGCCCTGCACGCGGCCTGCCGAATCCCCATACTGATAGAAAAACCATTCAAGTAGGGGAGACTGATGTAGATCTTCGCGTGCAGGTTGGAACCATCCTTCTCGAACTAGAATCACGCGAATTCGTTAACCAGATCGAAAAAGCCTGCGAAGAAGTTTTTACGAATTTTACCTTTTCTGTTAAGTTAGGTAAATTCATGAGATCTACACCGACACAGGTTGATTATGCAAAGTATGGTCCGAACGCGAATGAGATTATGATAGGACTTGTTGATCCAAAGAATAAAACCGGACCAACACTCCTTCAGGGTAACAGATAATGCCAATAGGACGTGTAACACAGATTGTGGATTGTCGCGAGAGTGCAGGCATGGGAAAAGGAGGATCCCTTGCCCAACGGGGGACAATCTCCGAATGCCGATATCCTGATGTAATAATAGTCGGAATGTCTCCCGGTCGTCGGCATATTACAAAACCAGTCTGTGATATCACGTCCGCCCTCAGGTCCCAGGGGGTAGAATATAGTATAAGCACCATGATTCTTAATGCAGGTTCCGGGATACCTCCCGATTCCCCTAAAACCGCCGGGCATGTGCTTGGTGCATACTTTGGCCTGAATGAGAAGGAAATAATGCAGATAAACCGGCATAAAGTAGCGGTTCTGCACCATGGCAATGTCAGGACGCATGTAGTTCAGAAGGTCAGATCAATTCTCAAAGACTGCGATATTCCAGCGGTAGTCGTCAGTCAGGTTCCGATAGATTACGAGGATTTTGCTAGTGAAGGAATTAAGACTGCTTTTGTAATGCCTGCTGATGATAAATTACAGAGTAAAGGAACTGTAATGGCTATTGTCAGTGGAGTCACCAGAGGGCAGACCCCGTCTCGCGAGAAGATCAGTGAAGTCATTCATGAAGTGATGAAATTAATGAAAAAATCTGATTTGGAGAGAAATAATGGCATATAAACCACAATATGGCCCGGGCCAGTCAATTGTCGCCGAAAACAGGCGCAAGCAGATGGACCCGAGTGTAAAGCTCGAAAAATTGCGCAATGTAACCGATGAGGACATTGTACTCATCCTCGGACACCGTGCCCCAGGACAGGCATACCCGACTGCTCACCCGCCTCTTGCAGAACAGGGTGAACCTGATTGTCCGATAAGAAAAATTGTAACCCCAACAGAGGGTGCAAAGGCTGGAGACCGTGTAAGGTACATCCAGTTTGCAGACTCTATGTTTAACGCACCCTGTCAGCCATACCAGAGAACATATCTTGAGTGCTACCGTTACCGTGGTATTGACCCGGGAACTCTGTCAGGCCGTCAGATTGTTGAAACGCGTGAGAGAGATCTTGAAAAAATATCTGCAGACCTTATCAACACAAACCTCTTTGATCCAGCTAGAATAGGTATTCGTGGTGCAACCGTGCACGGACACTCACTCAGGCTTGCAGAGAACGGTATGATGTTCGATATGCTCCAGAGATGTATCCTAGAAGGAGGGACTGTCAAGTATGTTAAGGATCAGATTGGTACCCCGCTCGACAAGAAGGTCGAAATTGGGAAGCCGATGGATGATGCCTGGCTTAAAGCAAACACAACGATGTTCCATTCCCTTGTAGGCACTGCATACAGGAGTGACGCTGAGTATATTGAATATGTTCAGCGGATTCACTCACTGAGGACAAAGTACGGATTCATGCCGGTGGCGTAAGGAGGTCTTAAATATGGCAAAAATTGAAAGAGCCCAGAAACTTTTCCTTAAAGCATTGAAAACAAAATTCGAGGGAGACGTTACCGGAACGAGTGCCGACTACTACAACTGGGGAGACCTGAAGCAGTCGCCAAGAAAAATGGAGTTTATTGCAGCCTCAAAGAAGGTCGAACTCCGTCGTGGAATCTCCATGTACGACCCATACCGATGCCACCTTGGTGGCCTGCCGATGGGTCAGCGTCAGCTCATGACCTACGAAGTATCCGGAACCGGAACCTTTGTAGAGGGTGATGACCTGCACTTTGTCAACAACCCTGCAATGCAGCAGATGTGGGATGATATAAGGAGAACCATTATCGTCAACATGGATCTTGCTCACCAGACCCTGCAGAAGCGTCTCGGCAAGGAAATCACTCCTGAAACTATCAATGAGTACCTTCATATCCTAAACCATGCAATGCCTGGAGCAGCAGTTGTTCAGGAACACATGGTTGAAACCCACCCGAGTGTCGTCGATGATTGTTATGTAAAGGTCTTTACCGGAGACTCTGAACTTGCAGACAGCCTTGAGAAACAGTTTGTCCTTGATGTCGACAAGCTCTTCCCGGCTAAGCAGGCAGAACAACTGAAAGCAGCAGTTGGAAAGTCTCTCTGGCAGGCAATCCACATCCCGACAATAGTCTCACGTACTTGTGATGGTGGAACCACCAGCAGATGGTCAGCCATGCAGATCGGTATGTCATTCATCACCGCATATCGCATGTGTGCCGGTGAAGCCGCTGTAGCAGACCTTTCATTTGCTGCAAAGCATGCCGGTGTTGTCCAGATGGGAAGCCACCTGCCAGCCCGCCGTGCCCGTGGTCCGAATGAGCCTGGTGGTATCATGTTCGGTCACTTCTCAGATATGGTTCAGGCAAACCGGAAGTACCCGAACGACCCGGCAAAGGCAACCCTTGAGGTAGTCGGTGCTGGTTCTATGCTGTTCGACCAGATCTGGCTCGGATCATACATGTCTGGTGGTGTCGGATTCACTCAGTATGCAACCGCCGCATACACCGACAACATCCTTGATGACTACACCTACTACGGTATGGACTACATAAAGGACAAGTATAAAGTCGACTGGAAGAACCCAAGCCCATCTGACAAGGTTAAGGCATCCCAGGATGTTGTAAATGACATTGCAACCGAAGTTACCCTCTACGGTATGGAACAGTACGAACAGTTCCCAACTATGATGGAAGATCACTTCGGAGGGTCACAGCGTGCAGCAGTGCTTGCAGCAGCATCAGGTATCTCATCTGCTATTGCAACCGGTAACTCAAACGCCGGTCTGAACGGATGGTACCTTTCAATGCTTCTCCACAAAGACGGCTGGTCACGTCTCGGATTCTTTGGATACGACCTGCAGGACCAGTGTGGTTCCACCAACTCACTCTCTGTCAGACCTGATGAGGGTGCAATCGGTGAATACCGTGGTCCGAACTATCCAAACTATGCAATGAACGTGGGTCACCAGGGAGAATATGCAGCTATCGTCGGTTCAGCTCACTACAGCCGTGGCGATGGATTTGCTCTTTCCCCACTGATCAAGATCACCTTCGCAGACCCATCCCTGACCTTTGACTTTTCAGAGCCCAGGAAAGAGTTCGCCAAGGGTGCAATCCGCGAATTCGTTGCAGCCGGAGAGAGAACACTCCTTATGCCAGCCCGTTAAACGGGATAAAATCCATTTTTCTTTTTTTCCGTTTACTCATTTAACTAATCTGAAAGACGTTTCTGATTAGTATAAGAAAATTAAGATACCATTTATTCTTGATACTTAAGCGATGAGGACATTTATTTAAGGTGTATCTCATCCAGGATTAATTTAGATAATATCCGGATTGTATCTAATGATCAACAGAATGAAATCGCTAATATTATTTGAGAGATAATTAAAATAAAAAGTAATTTTAAATAATTATAAATGATGCAAAAATTTGTTTCTATACATACTGGAAAATACAGGTGATTTTTTGAAAATAACTGTGTTTTCTCCCGAAATTTATACATACGGAGCCATGACTATTGGAGGAATCATCAGAGATGCTGGCTATAATGTCACAATTACCCACGATTTTATGAAAGTTAAGGGTGACTATATATTTATCAGCCTTTACTCAACCCAGCATCTGATGGATGAACACATATTAGGCCTGGTTAGCCATCTTAAAAATGCAGGGAGTAAAGTTATCATCGGGGGCCCGGTTTCTGCATATCCTGAAATGGTTCTTGGAGAACTGAAACCTGACCTGGTGGTGACAGGTGAAGGGGAGCCTGCAATCATCAGGATTCTTAAGGGAGAAGCATTGGATACCATTCCTAATTGTGCTTTTATTAGGGATGAAACTGTAATCACAACCCCGAAAGAAGAACTCATTGATCTCTCACGCCCACTTCCCTTAATACCAGATGATATCCGAGCCCAGGATATCAGGGGAGCACAGATTTATATCGAAACCCACCGGGGATGTTTCGGTCGGTGTGGTTTCTGCCAGGTACCACTCTCATTTGGGAGAAAGATCAGGAGTAGATCGCTTGAAGAGATATTTCATGAAGTCCAGGCATTCAAGAAGAAAGGAGTCAGGAGAATTGCCCTCATAGGGGGAACGGGAAGTCTTTACCTGGCAAAAGGAGAGGTCCTGAACGAAGATGCTTTTATAGATCTCCTAAAAGGGCTTGCTGGAATTCTCGGCCCGAAAAATATATCATGTCCTGATATAAGGGCAGACTGTATCACTGATAAAATTCTTGATGCAGTAAGAACCTACTCAGTCGGCTGGATATTCTTCGGAATAGAATCCGGGAGTCCCCGTATTCTTGACCTGATGCGAAAGGGTATCTATCCAAAAATAGTAGAAAAAGCAGTTGAACAGTGCCGTGAACACGGAGTCAGGGTTGCAGGAAGTTTCATCACCGGATATCCTGAGGAGACATGGGAGGATCACGAGATGACAAAAGATTTGATAGCATCCATTTCTCCTGATGACGTTTTCATATCTTCTGCAGAACCAATCCCCTCAACAAACCTGGCCGAACTGGTTAGCAATATCCCCGAATCAGAGAATCCTGCCTTTATTCCTCACACAGGTGAATATAAACCTTTAAACCTAACAGAAGCAGAAGCCCGGGCATTTGACCTGATGCTTCATGCAGACTGTTGCAGAATGGTTCCAAGAATAACCTCTGATGAATTGTATCAGACATACCTTCAGGAAGTACGAAAGCAAGGTGAGGATATAAAGCGTGCAACCAGGTTAATAAAAAAGTATTTAAGATTAAATTAATTGTTGATCTAATTGGCTCTGTCAATTTTCAAGAGATATTTCAATAATTCTAACTTCATTTACTCATCAGATGGAGTGGAAATTATCCTCTTGCGGAAACATTATTTCAGTTATGCAACAGCCTTCCCCAGGTGCAATTTTTTTCTTACAAATATTCTCTGAATGATCTTAACACCTGTGTATAATCAAAAGAATAGAGAAAAGATCAGTTTCTCTATAAAAATGGATTAATGCTCTCCGGAATTCTATCTCACGGGGAATTATTCTTTGAGAGTTATCACCGGGTTAGCATTACAATTAATTAATATAATAATGGGGGTATTTTCCTGGTTACTCGATGATCTGTTTAGTGTCCGCTACACTCATGTTCATGATCATGTTGTGAACAAATACTACCACTTGATTTTAATCTTCCTGCGATATAATTTTGAGCTGCTAGATCTACAGATCCACTTACTCCGAGAATTACGGATATATCGTTATCCTCGAAGAGTTGAACGGCTCTTGCTCCCATTCCTCCGGCGATAACCAGATTTACTCCGTTTTCTGCCAGAAAAACAGGGAGTTTTCCAGGTTCATGCCCCGGGCTTTTCAGTGTATTTGTGTACGAAATGATAGAATCCGTTACTTCATAGAGTGCGTATTCTTCACAATGACCAAAATGTGCTGATACTTCTTTTCCATCACAAGCAATTGCAATCTTCATGTATATCTTCCTGATTGTGTTAATTCACAGATCTACCAATTCTTCTTCTACATCTATGGTAAAACCCTTCTGTTCCGGTTGTTTTTACCGTTTCAGTCAGATTTACCAGATCTTCGTTCAAGGATTTACTATCTGAAAAATTCACCCGCCCATGACACGCATTATTCTTTTGAAGGTACCATCGGGGTCCGGTGCCATCCATATCAGGAATCTTAGTCACCTCCTGGTGCTATGCACCAATATTACTCATATGAGTTAAATTATAAATAACTTACTTATGATTATTTTTTGTTGTCCTTAGTTTCACATGGTAACCTTGGACAAATGTTAGCATCCCTGGGACATATAGAAAAATGATCTTTTGGACATTCCAGTCCTCCATGGCGTGAACATCCACTAACTTCAATCATCTTGCCATGTACTAAGGCATCGGTTATTTTTCTCCTGGATTCATGAAGATCTTTCCATAGAGTTCTCCGTGAAATTCCTAAATATGCTGCCGCCTCTTCCTGCTCCATCCCCTCGAGATCAATAAGCCTTAACACTTCAATCTCTTCAGGAAGAATAACAACCGGTTCTTCTTCAGCCGGGATCTGGCATTTAGGTCCGTAACACCGAAACATCCCATTTTCAGAGAGTCTTCTTTTGATACGAGGTCTCCCTCGTCTAATATGAGATCCGTCATGCTCATCTGTTAGTGGTACCATATATCTTCAATTCACTAATCAGGTTCTCCACCATCTCATGTATCGCTTCTGATGCTTTTCCTTCGTTATAAACTACAGGAATCCCCTTTCTTATTGAGGTGACAACCATCGGATCATATGGTATTCTGCCAATAACCGGGACATTCTCCATTCCTGCTCTCTTAATAATCTCACTGGTAATATCCGGACAGAGGTCATAACGGTTAACAACCAGGCACATTCCTGTTTTCAATGAACGGCAGGTAGTGATCAGGCGCATAAGATCATGAAGAGCTGATCTGCTGGGTTCGGTTACAATGATTGCAATCTGAACTCCTGTAATTGTGGATATCAAAGGACAACCGATACCAGGAGGACCATCAATCAGAATAAGTGAAGCATCGGGATACATCTTCCCGGCTTTCTGCCTAAGACAGTGAACCAGTAACCCGGAGTTTCCTGAACCCGGAGTGAGTGAGCCATAAACCAGGGGACCGTCCCTGGTTTTAGCAGTATGGATTGTGCCTGAAATTCCGGGTTTCATCTTTATTGCATCTTCAGGGCATACAAGCAGACAGGTTCCACACCCTTCGCACCGATAGGATATAACAGAAGGATAATCTCCTTTTATTTGTATTGCATTAAATACACAGGTCCCTTCACAATACCCACAATTATTGCATTTATCCTGATTGATTACCGCTACATCCATCCCGAAGAACTCTTCAGTTGTGAGATCTTCAGGATCCAAAAGCAATGCCAGGTTTGCTGCATCAACATCTGCATCTATCAGCACTTTATTTCCATGGATTAAAGCTGCACATGATGCTGTGAGCATTGTTTTTCCTGTCCCTCCTTTTCCACTGACTACTGCAACCTGGATCATAAATCTTCCCTGGCATATTTCATTATCTTTTCACCAAGTTCTGAAAAACGAAGATACCACTCTTTATCTTCCCTTGAAATTAGCTTTCCAGTGTTCTGGGCATTGAGTAACTTAAAATCAAAAGGTATACACATTAAAACCGGCAATTCATTTTCTGTACAATATTGTTCAATTAGTTCATCATTCCCGTCGCTTCGGTTTATAACTACCAGACAACGAATTCTGAGTACCCTTAAGACATTAACTGCTACAGAAAGATCATGTAATCCAAAGGGAGTGGGTTCAGTTACAAGAACACAAAGGTTGGTCTCATCAACAGTTTCAATAAAAGGACATGCTGTTCCAGGAGGGGAATCAATAATGACAACAGGATCGGGTGATACTTTTTTACGAACCGACCGAATAATTGTGGTAGTCCTGATATCACCTTCATCAAGCCTGCCGGTAACAAGAACAAGGGAGTCAGAAAGCCGACAGGTAAGAATTTCCCCCACTCGAACCAGTTTCTTTTGAAGAGCATCAGAGGGACATATACGAAAACACCCTTCACATGAATGGCAGAGGTTTTGAAAAAAGAGCACTCTCTCTTTCAGGACTGCCAAAGCCCCGAACCTGCAGAAATCCCCGCAGGTACCACATAATACACAACGGTCAATTAATACCTCCGGGACTTCAACCTGAACTGTCTGGACTTCCGGATTGCATGGGAAAAATATTCCCAGGTTAGGTTCTTCCACATCGCAGTCGGCTAATGTAACATCATACTTTCCTGATAACACGAATGCAAGATTTGATGCTACCGTAGTTTTACCTGTTCCACCTTTTCCACTGGCTATGACAATCTGCATTAACTGCTCCGCAGTGTCACAGGATCATGACAGATTATTTTCTGAACTCTTTTTCCATTCATTGTATGCTTCTTGAACAGAGATATCCGGATCCTGAATAATTACCTTGATACCTGTTGAACGAAGGGCTTCATCAGCATTTCCGCCTAACCTTGGTGCAATAAGGACATTGACATCTTTTTGTATTAAAAATTGCACGACCTTAGTTCCCACACCTCCTGAACCTCCTGCATAATTGTTCTCCAAAACCTCTACCAAACCTGATTCTGAATCAAAAAATGCAAAAAATCCTGCCCTTCCAAATCGATCATCCATTTTTGCTTCAATAGTCGGACCACGTGAGGGGATGCATACCATCATACTCTTATTTATTGCCAATATGAGTAATAAATATGATCCAATAATCGTTTAAAAAAAGAGAGACATTATTGTTCGACTTTGAAAATTATCTTCTCAATAATCTGATTAAAGGCATTCCATGTGGAATCCTTCTCATTTTTACTCATAAATGGCCAGCCATCATCACAAGACTGCCGTATGACACAATCAAATGGAATACTACCAAGGTATGGAACATCCATCTCCTTTGCTATCAATTCTCCACCGCCCTTACCAAAGAGATCAACTTCTTCATGGCAGTGAGGACAGATAAATCCGCTCATGTTTTCTATTACTCCGAGTACTTCAACGCCCAAATCCCGGCTAAAGGATATGGCTTTTGAAGAATCGAGCGTTGAAACATCCTGTGGAGAAGTGACAATTACAGTTCCATGTATATTCGGTGCGCTTTGTGCAATAGTCAGAGCTTCATCACCTGTTCCGGGAGGGAGATCAACAATGAGATAATCTAGCGAATTCCAGGCCGTATCTTCTAAAAACTGTCTGATCGCTGATGACTTCATTGGTCCTCGCCATACAACCGGCGAATCTCTTTGGGGAAGAAGAAACGCAATTGATAATACTTGTAGTTTTTCAGATAATCTTACTGGAATTATTTTATTCTGTTCTGACATCAATTTGTGTTCTTCAAGCCCAAGCATCTTTGGAATGTTCGGACCGTGGATGTCAAGGTCAAGTAATCCTACCTGCCTCTCTTTTTTTGACAGGGCATATGCAAGGTTTACAGAAACGGTGGATTTTCCAACACCTCCTTTTCCTGAAAGAACCAGGATTACATGTCGAACATCAATATCTGCCCTCTTTGGAAGATTTCCTTTTTGATCCTGTGATGAAGCTGAAGCCACATTTTCATCTGAATTCATTATATTATCCGTAAAAAACCATAATTCATGCAGTATCAGTCTCTACATTTATCACTGCATCAATCAGAAGATCGAAACTCATCTTATCCAGCCATCCGGCTTTTTCAAACATATGCATGAAACACACTCCTATGGTATCAGCTCCTTTCCAGTGGTTAAGTACAATATTGACTGATTCAGCATTTACCGGCATGTTCGGCATTGAAAGTCCACCCATTATTACAATTACAGCAGGATTTTTCAACGAATATAATTCTGTTGCCTGAAATCCTATATCTTGTTTATATTTCAATTCATGGGCCTTCCCTTCGTCTGTATATGGTACAAAAATAAGCCTGAATGGAAGAGAACGAATTGCATAACATAGAATCTCAACAAATGGAGTACAAGTTCCAGGAACTCCGTAAAAGACGATCTCTGAACCCTCTGGAAATGATCTGCGTTCGATATACTCCTTAAACGGACGTAACATGCCAGGAACTCCCTGATATACTGCTTTAACCATAATAACCTCAAGGAACACTTGTAAATCCGAAAACGAGTGTCCTTGATAAATAATTGATCTTGAGAGAATTTAATATATTTCTAAGCTTATGAGAAATATATTAAATAATTACTTATAGACTTACAAAAAAAAAAATCACTTGAACCCCCATATGAACAGAATCTATCCTCATATGCTTTATTAATTCCATAATCCTTTAATACTAAATCCGGTTTTTTATCAAAAAACCGACAACCCAATATCATGATAAATTAATTTTAATAAATGAAACTTATAACGAATCTTTTCATTTTATTTATTACCGCTTTGATTATTTTTGAGTTATTCATCCCCGTGGCTTTGGTTGTTTCTGATAATTCATCAGGGCAGGCTCTGGAGTATCAATCTGTGAATGTATCCAATGTAACTGAAGATCCTGTATCGAAAATGGTTGCTTTTGTAAAAGAAGCAGCAGCTTATGCAAAAGAGAATGGAAAAAGGGCTGCTTGCGAGGAATTTAGCAACCGTAACGGTTCATTTTTCAGGGGAAACCTGTACATCTATGGTTACGACTTTGATGGAATTACCCTTGCACATCCTCTTCAGACAGAACTAATCGGTAAGAGCAGACTTATGGAAAAAGACGCTGTCGGGGATTTATTTATTACAAATTTACGCAATACAGCAATTAACGGTTCAGGGTTTGTTGTCTTTTACTATTTCAATCCGACTCATAATAATACCCCCGAGAAAAAACTCGGATATGTAGAGAAGATTGATGATACATGGTGGATAGGATCGGGAATTTACGGGGAGAATGTAACGCTTCCTGTCAAGGTAACAGAAAACTGACTAATAACTCTCTTTTTATTATTTATCCGTATCAAATTTATAAAATCTTTTTTCATTAAGTGATAATTATGGATATGATGCCAATTCCGGACCCTTCAAATAAAGGATAAAAAAATTCTCTGAAAACTACGACCATTTAATGGTTTATCAGTTTATTCAGCCCCATCCCTAAAGTATAATAAGATAAATTTGATAACCCGAAATTTCCATGTATGGCCATAATAGTTAATATAGACATCCGGTTAAATTCAGATCACATAATACCATACAAAAACAAAAAGAATGAGACATATTATGAATACCAGCCAGGTTACAGAGAACACACATTTCATTTTACTTCTGATCTCTATCTCACTAGCCATATTCATGGCAGCCCTTGACGGGACTATTGTAAACATTGCTCTGCCTGCAATATCTGAAGCTTTCTCTCTATCCTCATCAGCCGTGAGCTGGGTTTCTACTATATACCTCCTTGTTATGTCAGGTTGTGTCCTGATATTCGGGAAGATCTCTGATATAATCGGATTTAAAAAAATATTCCTTTTAGGATTTATAATATTTACAATTGGTTCATTAACATGCGGTATCCTGCCGGATCTTACAGGTTGGTTCTTCACTCTGGTTGGTTCACGGGCATTTCAGGCGATCGGGGGTGCTATGATCACGGCAATAGCACCTGCAATGGTTACTGCCTATGTCCCAATGGAGAAAAAAGGCAAAGCAATGGGATTTATAATGACTGTAGCTGCTCTTGGAACTGCAATCGGACCCACAATAGGGGGATTTCTTACTCAATATCTCTCCTGGAACTGGATATTTTTCATTAACGTTCCTGTGGGCATAGTTGCATTGATCCTGGGGCACAGAGTTATTCCTGGCTCTGTAACTTCATCAGGAAAAGGTCATCTTGACCGTTCTGGTGCAATTCTCATCTTTTCAGGGCTTGCTCTTCTATTATTCGGGGCATCAGAAGGTGATACATTAGGATGGACTTCCCCGATTATCCTCTCATCACTTATCGTTTCATTTATTATACTCGGGTTGTTTGTCCGCCAGGAACTGCGATCAGGAGAGCCACTCCTTGAACTTCGTTTATTTAAAGAACGTAATTTTCTCATCTTAAACTCGGCCCTGGCGCTTCTTTTCTTCGGTTTTTCAGGAGTTAATTATCTGCTCCCATTCTACCTGAAATATGTTAGTGGTTATAATACATCATCATCCGGACTGATCCTCACCTCCCTTTCGGTTGCTATGATGATAGCAGGGCTTCTTGCAGGGGCACTATTCAATAGGACGGGTGGCAGAAAAATTAGTATAATTGGTGCAGTTCTCCTTGCAATCGGGTATTATTTGATCCTTCACCTGAGAGTGGATACAGAGCTCTGGTATGTTGTCTCCTGTCTGACATTAATTGGCCTTGGGCTTGGATTTATGATAACCCCTATATCGAATATGATAATGACCTCTGTCGGTAAAGGATACCAGGGGATGACCTCGTCATTAACAAGTCTTGAGCGGTTTGCCCCCATGACAATAGGAATTGCATTTTTTAATGCCATATTCATAGCCGGGATGAAATTGATCGGAACCGCCCATGGAGTGACACAAAGTGCTCCTGTAGAAATTCAACAGAAAGTCCTTACTGCCGGATTTGATCTGACTTTTACTGTTACATTTGTATTTGGAGTTCTGATTCTGATACTGGCATTTTTTGTACACGAAAAAGTACATCCTGATTATCTGGAAGCATCGCCTGAAGAGCCAGTAAAAGCGAATTTTTAATCCGGATACTAAAAATTATATCCTTTTATCTACTCTGATGATAATCCTTAAAGATAAACCTTAACACCCGAGGTCATATTCTAGCCTGAACAGAAAGGAATCGGGGGAAATTAACAGATATATATATACCATTTATTCATGGAAACCCGGTTCATTATTAAATCATTTATTTTCCCTACGAGATCTGGGATAGATATAATATAAGAAAAATAAGTATTGCTATGACTTCCCTGTTACATTACACATCTTTATCGTAGTATTACATCCCTCAAAACAGAGAGAGTAGTCACTGTAAGGCCCCCTGGTAATTTTATCTCCTTTACAACTTTCCAATACCTGATACTCCGAATTATTCCTCAAGAGAATCATCAATACCGGGGCAACCCATTCTTTTCTCTCTTTAACTTTCATTCACATATCCTACTTTAAATTACCATTTTAGCCAATAGGCTCATAACGACTTTATAACCCAAGTTTGCCACTTTGACTTCAGATAGTCAATGAGCTCACCCACTATCGTGATCACTTTTTTTTAGATTTTCATCGGAAGATGCTATTTGACAGTTGGGGATTTTTCGATCAAA
>Ga0074198_1000622_pt1 | contig 33408 bp, 29 predicted proteins | sample EPASupsiteSAE323_FD_64527 | JGI IMG/M metagenome (GOLD analysis project Ga0074198, IMG submission 64527) | Bioremediated contaminated groundwater from EPA Superfund site, New Mexico - Sample SAE3-23 | ecosystem: Environmental > Aquatic > Deep subsurface > Groundwater > Contaminated ... | reverse complement strand
GTGTAGGTCTGGCTACCTCCGCAACCGACTGATGTATTTCCAGGAGGAGTAATTGAACCGTTGGAACCTGCAGATGCAGTTATATTGTAAGTTTTCAGGCTGAAGGTTGCACTAATGGTGTGACCAGCCTGGACATTGGTAAAGGTATAAGTTGTAACTGCTCCCTGAGAAACACCGTCGACCAATACGCTGGAAACTTTATAACAACTATCCGGGGTGATAGTGTAGGTCTGGCTACCTCCGCAACCGACTGATGTATTTCCAGGAGGAGTAATTGAACCGTTGGAACCTGCAGATGCAGTTATATTGTAAGTTTTCAGGCTGAAGGTTGCACTAATGGTGTGATCAGCCTGGACATTGGTAAAGGTATAAGTTGTAACTGCTCCCTGAGAAACACCGTCGACCAATACGCTGGAAACTCCATAACAACTATCCGGAGTGATAGTATAGGTCTGGCTACCTCCGCAACCGACTGAAGTATTTCCAAGAGGGGTTATTGAACCGTTGGAACCTGCAGATGCAGTTATATTGTAGGATTTCAGGCTGAAGGTAGCACTAATGGTGTGATCAGCCTGGACATTGGTAAAGGTATAAGTTGTAATTGCTCCCTGAGAAACTCCATCAACAAGTACATCTGCAATTTTATAACATGGATCAGGAGTTATTGTATAAATCTTATTTACTCCACAATTAATGGATAAATTACCAGATGGAGATACTATTCCTCCTGTACCGGCGGAGGCAGTAATATAATATGATATTGGTGAAAATGCGGCACTGATTGTATGATTACCTGTCACATTTGTGAAAGTGTAAGAGTCAACTGCTCCAACAGATGATCCATCGACTTTGATATCATCAATTAAGTAACAATGATCAGGAGTTATGGTATAAGTCAGACTTTCATTACAATTAACTGAAGTACTCCCTGATGGAGATACTGTCCCACCTGTACCTGCAGAGGCAGTAATGTTATATGATATCGGTATAAATGTCGCACTTATTGTATGGTTAGCCTGTATATCCTGGAATGTATATGATCCAACTGCTCCAACTGAAGAACCGTCGATAAGTACATCTGCTATTGTATGGCAGGTATCAGCAGGTGTTATTGTATAGGTCTGGCTACCCCCACAGCTTACATTTGTAACCCCTGAAGGTGTGATTATACCATTTAAACCCGCTGATGAAGTGATGTAATAATATGCAGGACTAAAAATAGCATAAATTTCATGATTCGACTGAACATTTGTGAATAAATAACTCGTAATCGCTCCCTGTGAAATACCATCGACAAGGACATCCTGGATGAAATAACATGGAGAACTAACAATATTAAAAGGCTGATCGGTTCCTTTAACCACAATAACGTTACCAGATGGAGATATCGTACCTCCTGATCCTGCCGATGCTGTTATGATATAACCAGAACTTACAACAATTGTCTCTGTTGTTGAACTTGTCGCCCCGCAGGAGTTAGTAACGGTGAGATTTATAATATATGTCCCATTTGAGTAAATTCTGGTAAAGGGGCCCTGGGAAGTACTAGTGTTTCCATCACCAAAATCCCATAACCAAGAGTTTATTGTTCCCAGGCTCGTGGTAGATGAATCGGTCAGAGTGACAGTGAATGGTTCATATCCGGATGTACCAGGATTAACAGAAATCATTGGAGAGACATAACAGTCTGAATCATTTAACAGTGAGACCAGGACAACTTTGGTAGATGACCTTCCACAAGAATCAGTTACAGTAAGTCTTGCATAATATGATCCGTACGAATATGTGTGTGCTGGGTTTTCAGCGGTTGATGTTGTTCCATCTCCAAAATTCCATAAACGAGATATTATTGAGGAATTTACTGATGTTGATGTATCAGTGAAACTTACGGAAAAACTTGTTCCTCCAATTTGAGTCGGCGGGCTGGGATTTGTAATAAAATTAGCGGTCACTGATGAATCGCAGGTACCGGTACTAACGATGATATTTACCTGATATTCATCAAAATTTCCACATTTGTTTTTTACCGTAAGTTTTACCGGATATGTTCCATATGCATTATACGAGTGTGTCACTATGACAGGATCGGTCATAACTAATGTTGTCCCGTCTCCAAAATCCCAGATATACTTTATAATTGGATAAGAATTATCATTACTCTGTGAACAGGATGGATCAAAACTAATAATATCACTTATATTTACTATCTGGTCTGATGGTACATAACATGCAGTAGGCTTACCAACATATGCGGGACATTTAGATACAGTGCAGGTTGATCCGGCATTTACTTTTTTTTCCCAGAGCTGGTATTCGGCTCCATTAGGGTTTCTATCAATAAATTGTATAATTGGAAGATTGTCTCCCCGTGTCCAGTTACTAACCAGCTGATCACCGATTGAAAAGTAATTATCTCTTGTATCGGTCGTGTTGTATTTTATTAGTTTAAATTGATTATTCCCTGTTTCATTAGAGACATCCCAGGGATCTCCATTAATTTTAATATTTATCACTGATTTTGAATCATTTATGGTTACAGGGCCAAATACTTTAAAAGCATCACCCCTGCCATGATTAATTATAATATTATCCTGAGAATTTTCATTACAGATATAAGTTAAATCAAACTCGGTTGCAGGGTGCTCGACAGGCAAAGGCTGACTCAAAATATTTACCGATACAATCAACACAACTGCAGTAATAATTGCGGTAAGTAATAAGGCCCCGACAAGTTCGCTTACTGCAGATTGAGTTCTCATAATTTTATCCTTTTAATAATTAGATTCAAAAGATCGTTACAATATATTCGTCACTTTCTATTTTTTTAATAAAAATTTTCTCATCACAATTTTCATAAAGTGGAAGACACTGCTGCGGCTTCAGCTATCTCTTTTCCCATCAGGGCATCCCTATAAGCCGGATCCAGTTTTATTCCGGTGTCAAATGCCTGGATAGCCAGATTATATTTCCCCTGTTCGATTAATGCATAACCTTTCCCTGTCCAGGCACGTGGATCCTGTGAATTCAGGCTGATTCCCTCTTCAAAGGAATTTACTGCATCACCCGGCAGATTTTTTTTCATCTCACTTATGCCCCTTGTAATAGAATTATTATATCTTTGTGAATCCGGTATTTCCATAGTTTCATAGGGATTTACCTTATTAGAATCCTGAATATTCTGAATGTTATTATTACCTAAGGATGCCATAGGTGATGCAGATGGCGATATAAATAAAATAAAGGCTATAATAAAGATTAAAGCTAACAATATTAAACCCGGAAAAATAAGGCCTTGTTTATTTAATATCTTTTCAGATTGGGGAATTAAAGTCAGAGGTTTGGTTTCTTCTTTTTTCTCCAAAAATTTTTTCTCATTTATTTTTTTATTTTTCCTATAAATTTCTGAATCGGGTTTTAGTTTTACAGCATTGTTAAAACAGGTTCCAGCTTCTTTAATCCTTCCAATTTTTGTGTAAGTAACTCCAAGGGCATTCCATGCTTTATGATTATAATGGTCAGAAATTGTAATTGCTTCAAAGATATATGAGGCTGCCAAATAGTTACCTTCTTTGAATAACTTCAATCCTTCTTCGAATCCCATTTTCAGCCTTCTTTATTTCCTACGGAGACAAATTTGTATGTTGAAGGATTTCCTGCAATCATCCGTCCTGTAATAATATTAGGAGTGGTATTTATCCATCCCGATTTATCAGCCTCAGTTATTGTATAATTTTTTCCATCTCTGATACAAGGAGTGCAATAATAACCGTTCTCATCTGTAACAGAACTTTGGACAATATCTGAACCGGTTCCTGAAGGAGGTTCATATTCAGTAGTGAACGGCCATCCCGGAATATTAGATTCTCCTTCATCCTGTACGCCATTTCCATTCAGATCATTGAATTTTATCATAACTACCCGTCCATATAAATCTCCAAATAACTCTCCACAATCCGGTGGTATCCAACCAGAGACTTCAGAACTGGTTACTTCGGAAGTTATGATTTCACTTGTCGAGGCAATCGATGAAGTAGTAGTTTCTGATGTTGATGCCTCAGATGATGAATAACAAGATGAACTTACAGTAAAATCACTGGCACTATTATCTGATATTGAAAATCCTGCTACATCATATCCGATTACATTAACTCTTACATGATTTTGGTTATACGAAGAGACAGTCGGGACTGTCCAGGAATATGATGTACTTGATCCTGATAAACCAGTTACTATATCAGTCCAGTGATTCCCACTATCTGTTGAATACTGTAGAGTATAACTTGATGCATTAAAATTACTTGCTGACCAGGTTATTGAATGTATTGCTCCAGGCCGCCAACATTCTCCACCGTTTGGTGAAATAAGGGAAATACTGGCATCACCTGTTGGGCATACCAGAGTAATGTTTCCCATTACATAAAATTCAATATCATTATAGTCCTGATCACCACTGTTAAATGTATCTTCAAATCCTACCCAGTATGTTGTTTCGTTAATCTGGGTTGTCTTAGTGTGAAAAATATTATCCGGGTTTCTGTATTTTGGCCCTGTATAAAACGTATCTCCCGTATTATAAACCACATCTTTAAATATGAGCTCGGCTCCGAGAGAGTATGCTCCTAAAGATACTACATTTCCAGAATGCGTAAATCTGTTATTTGCAACAAAGACATTTCCCGGGTAGTAAAGATAAACCGACTGATTATAACTGGCACTTGAACCTATATACTGTGCATAGACAGTTGTAGAGGTATCTAATACATACATCTGACCGCCTACGGCACCAGAACATACCGGTGGACTATAAATAGTGAAGACCGAATTACTCTGATCTGAAATAATATTTCCAGATGCATCATAACCAATTACTTTAACCAGCGCCTGGGTGGTAGTTGTTGTTGGAACAGTCCAATTATAATTTGTATTCGTACCGGGTACTGAACTATTAATATTTATCCAACTTGAACCGTTGTTGATGGAATACTGTAATGCATAACTTGTAGCAGTAAAATTATCTGTTGTCCATGTAATATAATGAGATACATTAACAAGCCAGTTTTCCCCTCCGTTTGGTGAAACTACAGTTACAACCGGGTTTGATATGGTAAATACTGTATCACTCTGGTCAGATACTGAATTTCCTGTTGAATCATACCCGATTACTTTTACTAGTGCAGTAGTTGTCGGAGTGTTTGGAACAATCCATTCATATGATGTATCAGAGCCTGGTACTGAAGTTGAGATATTAATCCAGGTAGTTCCACCATCGGTTGAGTATTGTAGTGTATAACTTGATGCAGAAAGATTAGTCTGGCTCCACGTTATAGAATGACTTGAGTTAACAAGCCAGTTTTCCCCACCGTTTGGTGAGTCAACCGTTACTACCGGATTCGATATGGTAAATACTGCATCACTCTGGTCAGATACTAAATTTCCTGCTGAGTCATACCCTATTACTTTTACTAGTGCAGTAGTCGTCGGAGTGTTTGGAACCGTCCATGCATATGATGTATCAGAGCCTGATACTGAAGTTGAGATATTAATCCAGGTAATTCCACCGTCAATTGAGTATTGCAGTGTGTAACTTGATGCAGAAAGATTGGTCTGGCTCCAGGTTATAGAATGACTTGAGTTAACAAGCCAGTTTTCTCCTCCATTCGGTGATATAACGGTTACAACGGGTTTTCTTATAGCAAATACATTATCACTTTCGTCGCTGGTTACATCGGTAGAGCCGTTATAAGCAATTACTCTTACTTTCGCAATTTCCGTGGGAGTATCGGGAATTAACCAGTCATAACTTGTAGCAGTTCCGGATATAGAACTACTAATAGTCACCCAATTTGTTCCGTCATAATATTCCAGAGTATAAGAAGTTGCAGTCAGGTTTGAACTTGTCCAGTTAATCTGGTGAGTCTCGTTTACATTCCAGACTTCTCCACCGTTTGGTGAGATAACTGTTACGACTGGTTTTCTTATTGCAAATACATTATCACTTTCGTCGTTTGTTATAGCAGCAGAGCCACTGTAAGCGGTTACCTTAACTTTTGCAATTTCCGTTGGGGTATCGGGAATTATCCAGTCATAACTTGTAGCAGTTCCTGAAATATTGTCATCTATCAAAACCCATGATGAACCGTCGTAATATTCAATTTTATAAGAACTGGCTGAAAGTCCTGTACTATCCCAGGTTATCTGGTGAGTCTCACTTACATTCCAGACTTCTCCACCGTTTGGTGAGACAACGGTTACAACGGGTTTCCTTATAGCAAATACATTATCACTTTCGTCGCTTGTTATAGGAGCAGAACCGCTGTAAGCGGTTACCTTAACTTTTGCAATTTCCGTTGGAGTATCAGGAATTATCCAGTCATAACTTGTAGCGGCACCTGATACAGAATTACTGATGGTAACCCAGTTCGTACCGTCGTAATATTCCAGAGTATATGAAGTTGCAGTCAAATTTGAACTATTCCAGTTAATCTGACGGGTCTCGCTGACATTCCAGATTTCTCCACCATTCGGAGAGATAACCGTGACTGCTGGCTGTGAAATTTCAAATAGATCACTATCATCCTCAATAACTACAGTCCCGGAACTATCTAGTGCAGTAACTTTAATCAGAGCATTGGTTGATGCAGGTCCGGTTACATCCCAGTAAATTGAAGAAACTCCACCAGCAACTGTAGTTATATTATTCCATGTAGAACCACCATCTGTTGAGTAAGATACAAGGTAATTACTTGCTGTAACATTTTCGGCAATCCATGTAATCTCTTGAGTGGATCCTATGGGCCAGATATATCCTGATGCTGGTGAAGTTACCGTGAGTAATGGAGTAGGGACTGGCGTAGGGGTTATAGTGGGTGTATCAGAACCACCAGTAAAAACTACCCTTATTGTCTGGTTTAAACGTACATCTGAAAATCCATAAGTATAACTGAATTGTCCCTGTGCCGCCGGAACTTCAGTGCCATTAACAAAAAGATCACCAATAACATAGGATGTATTTGCCTGGATTAAATAACTCTGACTGTTTCCACATTCAACACTTGTATCTCCGTCTGGATAGATTGTACCTCCAATACTTGGTGTTGATGATGATGTGATATATACGGGGCATTCTGATTTTGAAAATATTACCGATATGATATGGTCCTGATTTAAATTCGTAAAAGTATAAGAGGTAATTGGTCCCTGAGGGACTCCGTCAACATATACCTGATATATATCAGAATCTGTTCCCCGGGTAATGGTATATGTAGGGAACGAATCTGTATTGCAATATGTTTTCGTTTCAGGATAAATCGAGCCTGTTCCAGTACTACTACTATCTATTATAGAAGATATTGTTATCTGTTTTGTGCATTCATCGGATTTTCCTCCTGAATCTCCGCTTTGGTAACCTATTTTATCAATAAGGATACTTCCGGAAGGCGCTTTATAGATTACATTTACAGCTACATTTTTATATGATATTGGTAATCTTAATGAATCACCTATGGAAAAAGGTTGAGATGTCCAATAACCTTCATTTGATCCATTTTTATTAAAAAAAATAAATGAATTTGTTTCATCGGTCATTATACCCCCAATAGGGCCAACATCAATCCTGGTTGAATTAGAAAATAGTACATCACCTCTTTGTTGATATATGTAAAGGTATGAGATATTATTCGAATCATTAGCAACTACAAAAGAGAGATCTACTTCAGGAACCTGTTGAACATCAGTATGCGAATAAAAAAAAACCGCGATAATGCCGACTACTAATACCCCTATTGAAATTAATAATATTACTGCTATTACCTCAGATGCGGCATTTTCTTTTAACATAATTAATTATATCCCTATTGATTGTCCGACAGGGTCTAATTCCACTGAATAATCTATAAAATTCTCATTTAACCAGATATCACGGGTGGTTGTATCAGTATTTGGTCCATTAATAGTAAGATTTACCATATTTGAATTATCATCAGATAAAATAACATTTAATCCATCAATGGATAACCCTGCATTTTGAACAATAGCAGTAAAAATTGTTTTCCATAAATCGACCTGGTTCGTATCCTGAAGACTAATGGTGACACTTGCAACGTTAGGTTGTGACATATCCAGACCAGATTCACTTCTGGTTATTAATTTAGTAGAGATCTGAACTGGTGAACTACCACTGATAGAAGTATCTCCTATCAGATTAATACCAGTTATACTAATATTCCAATAATCTGAAGAACTTTTTACTATAGATATCAATGGTAAATTTAACGGAGTTGAACCTTCGGTCTGGTTGACATAAACACCTCCCATCTGGTAAACAAAATTTTCCTGAGTCTGATAATAATTATTATGTGATTGATATTCAAGTCGCCCTAATAGAGGTAAGGAAGATGTAGTTCCATCTGAATTATATGGATATATGATAAATGAATCTGTAGGAGAAGAACTGGCGTTAATATACCCTGATTTTGCTGAATAAGAGACCAGGAATTTTTTTAATCCGGTAATATTAGACGATGAAAATTCCTTAAAAATCCCTTCATATTGTGAAAGTCCATAAGCCGGGTCCATTAAATCTATCGTATAATTAGTCTTATTATTAATATTTGTATACAGGGGATAATTATCCAGAATACTAATTCCATGTTTATTAATTGTAAGAACAAGATCTGTAATATATCTTAACCAATAAACATCGGTTGAATTTGTAGGATGATCTATTAAAGAAGTCCAATTAAAATCCGTTGTTACATTCTTTATTTTAGCTTTTATTGTTATTCTATAATCAAAAGGATTTGTACTGCTAATATTCACGCCATAATCAGTTGGAAAATTTGAATATGTAAATTTTGCAGGATCATTTTGTTGTGTGATTTCATCAGTGGAGAAATTTACATAAAGATGCGAAGGTGTATCATTTAATATTATTGGCGTTGTCGGAAAGAAAGTCTCAGGGTATGTCACATTTATAATATAGTCAGAACCATGATTTTTAGCATAAGAACTTGAATATAACGGGTTTTTTATACTAGTAATTAATTTCTCTGATGGATTATAATTTCTCACCATTATAGTACCACCGGAAAAAACAGGCCTGAATAAATTAAATCCCCCAAACATCCCGGAAGTTTTTACCCCCTGGGTTCCAAGAGTTATTGCCTGTGATATTGCCACATCCTGAGCATTATTTATCCATAGAGAATCAACAGCCATTTTATAATCTAAAAACTGTTGTTTTATATAATCCATGTGGGCAATCTCATCTTCTCTCCCGGTGGCCGGCACTCCGTATGTCAGATATAACGAGGCAATAGTAACCACCAGCGCCAAAAGCAATATAAACCCTATAAGTTCAGATAATCCATCTTCTCTTTTCTTTCCCGGCATAAATCTATCCTGTCTAATCTACCGACTACGATAAATATGTTTCATTTATACATTGTAGCCTATTAGGCAATAAAAAATTTATGAGTATTAATAGGTAGCATAATTAATTAATGAAAATATACATTTGAAGCAGAATTTTCGCATTATTAGTCACATCTAAAATCGGCATTACTATTTTTCTTATCAGAAGAACATTCTCTTAATAATTTTCGGGATAATCACCGGCATCATAATAACTACCATGATTTCACTGCCCTTCTTGTATGTATTAATTCAGTTCTAATGAATTTTCTGGATGCAATTATTAATCCGCTCAAAAAGGTTATATCTACGGCTGACATGTATTGGTTGAAATTTTCTATAAGTTTATGAGTAAATCAATATTTTTCTATTTCTCATTTATTATTAACTCTGGTGCTACCAGAAATTCAAGTGATTGGGATACCATGTAAACAGAACAGGAAGATTCACGCAGAGAGTCATGGAGATGATCAGATGGGCACAAAGAATAGAAGCATAGAAGCAGAAGGTACATAAAATAGATTTATTATCACCATCAACTTGTAATCCTTAAAAACCAAAATCAGGTGTTGCATCAGACATGAGCCATGAAAAATAATTAGATCAGCTAACCAATCTAATTTTTTAATTCAAAATGAATAGTAATAATATCATGATATACGAAAATTCTAATCCGGAAATATCCCGGCAACCTGTTAACCAGTTACAGATTGCTGTGATAGGAGGTAGTAATGCCGGAAGATCTGAACTATCCATGGCAGAAGAGGTAGGTACACTTCTTGCTAAATACCATGTAATTTTACTTTCTGGTGGAAAAAATGGAGTTATGGAGGCCTCATGCAGGGGAGCAATAAAATCCGGGGGCATTACAGTCGGGATATTACCAGATACCATAGGTAATAATTATCTGTCAATAATAATCAAGACAAATTTAAATCAGGCTAGAAATTTCATTCTCGTTGAATCGGCAGATGCTATCATAGCAATAGGTGGAGAATACGGAACTTTATCTGAGATTGCATATGCATTAAAATCTAAAATACCAGTTTACGGACTTAATTCCTGGGATATACAGGGAGTAATTAAATGCTCATCACCAGAAGACGCTGTAAAACAGGCTCTTGTCGCTAAAGTCTAATTTTAACTGTTTATATTAAAAAATTAATGTTCTTTTGTAAGGAAGTAAGATCCAATACATAGAGCCAGGATGGCAATAGCAAGAATAAGTGTGTCAATCATCTCACTCATCTTCATAGATATGACATTCTTAAAGAATCCAACAATAAGGATGATTATTATCACTTTAATAATCTTGCTCTTTAATTCATCAAGAGAACTTATCTGAAGCAGAGGATGAACGGTATCTCCATCATCTTCTCTTGCAACATCAATCTTTGATATAATTAATTCGTATAACCCAAAACTAAAAATTAGGAAAAAAACTCCTGTGAGGTATAGATCCAGGGCCCCTATAAACTCCTTTAAAATTTCGTCAGTTGTAAGTCCTTCATTAATTGTTCCGGAAAAGAATAACGACAGGATTATTTCTTTTATTGGAGATAGAATTTCAATAGTCCCGATAATAAATAATGCTACCGAAGCCAGGGCACAGAAAAAAACAGCAAGTAATGAGATGTACCTGAATTTCCACAACCAGTATTCAATAGGATTTAGTACCTTATCCTCCACCGATTCATCGATTGTATTAACTACTTTTCTTATCATTTTTTTCCAGATTTTTATGAGTTAATAACTTAAATACTTCTTATAATTTCAGTTCTTTTTGTGCGGTCAATATCTCAGAAAGATGATCCGTGATATCCTGTGTACCTTCAATTGTTAAATTTCCAACGATTATTGAAGGTGTTGAGAGATGATTACGATGAACAATTTTCTTGTATCTGTCAAAAATTGTATGATTATATGTGCTATTTGAAAGTTCATATGTATACAGGGTAATATCAGAATATTCTTTAGTAAAATTAACCAGATAATCTTTCGTTCTCTGGCATGCAACACAATGGGTATTTGTAAAAAATATAACCTGCCCTGCCGGCAGAGTACCTGATAGCAAGGACGGAGATTCTTTAAGTGTCTCCTGAAAATTATCAAAAGATAAAAAGGTTCCATTTATGTTATATATATTAGCATCTACAGGGATGATTAATAGAATTATAACGAAGAAGGTTAATTTTAATATTCTGATGATTAATTGATATTTATAGATCATATTCTTTTTACTTCAGTTGCATTAAATTGTAGTTGATCCTCATTATCTCTGGTTAAAAATCCATACACACGAACATTTTCCTTTTTTTCCGGAAGTCGTCCTAAATAACTGACCAGAATTGAATTACTTGAACTCTTTGCATAAACACATACCGGACAAGAACTTATGTCAGAGAGTATAAATTGATCTTTTTGTGAAAACACAAGAGATACCACTCCTTCTATTTCGTAGAATTTATCTACAAATTGTTCGGGATTTTCATGTATTGTTCCTATATCAGTAAAATACATAAATTCTTCCTGATCATTAAAATCAGACATATTATATGAAAGTGACTTTTTAAAGTCAGTTTCATCTGCCACACAAGAGATGATTATAAAAAAAACAAAAAAAATTAATATTATTTTTAAAACACTCATGATCTCACGGCTATATCAAAAAAATGGATTTATCATAAAAAATGGATTAATTAGGCATTGGTGGCTGGAATCCAACTTTCTTGTCATAAATTAGATATGAAGCTCCGGTCATGTACCATACAGCAACCTGTATCCTGTCATCCTGGTTTGTCCCTTTAAACTCAACGGAATCTCCCTTTCTTGAACTAAGCGGTTTTATCTCTTCCTTCCCATCAGAACTGACAAACCTGACCTGCATCTCTTTTACAAGCGATTGCCCGGCTCCACCGTTAAATGTAACAGTAATTGTATAATATATCTGATCCTTATCAACACTGATACTGACGGCTAAATCTGCCGGGGGCTGACTAACCGGCTCATCCCATATCGTTATAGCAGGGGCGGGGGTAGTTGTCGTACTTACAGGAGTTAGAATTAGTGTTTCAGTTACTGTTTTAACAGATTCGGTGACTGTTGGTGTAACCGTCTGATTCTTCTCTTCTGATGTAGTACACCCGCTTACCATAATTAAAATAATCAGAGTAAGCCCGGCAATTATCGGGATACCACAAGACATAATATTATATTCTGCTTAAAAGTATTTAAGTAATGAATATTAAAAGGGTAATTTTGTAATACTCTCTCATTTGCGATATTGATATTGCTAATCGTGCATGTATATAGGTTTTCTGTAGAAAAACAAATAGGATATAATGATTTACGGTATAACTCTTTATCCTTTTGAATCAAAATAGAATATATTAATATGAAATGGAGACGTGATGTAGGGCTTTCATTCAGGATATTTATTACCTGGATTCTACTTTTATTAGTTTATCTGGTTTTTATGGGAATACTATGGGTATTGGGTATCCCAATGATATTCATAGTAGGAATCGCTATCGTGATGGGATTTATACAATTCTTCTTCTCTGACAAAATGGTTCTGATGACAACCGGCTCGAAGGTAGTAGAATATGATGAAGCTCCTGAACTTCATCAGATGATAGAAAAATTATGCACGGAAGCAGATCTTCCAAAACCACGTATCGCTGTAATGCATTCCCCTATGCCAAATGCATTTGCAACAGGAAGAAGTCCTCATCATGCAGTTGTAGCTGTCACAGATTCTATAACACATACCCTAAACAAGGATGAACTTGAAGCAGTTTTAGCTCATGAATTATCACATATAAAGAACAGGGATATTCTTACTATGACTGTTGCTAGCTTTATTGCGATGATTGCATCATTGATTATGAATAACTTTTTATTTGCTTCACTTTTCAGCAACAGGGAACAAGGCGGAGCATGGATCATTGCAGGCATTGTTGCAGCTATCGTCTGGGTTGTGGCAACGATTCTTATGATGGCATTATCAAGATACAGAGAGTTTGCAGCTGACAGGGGATCAGCTTATATTACAACCAATCCTGATGCCCTTATTTCTGCTCTTATGAAGATTAGCGGAAAAATGGAAAGGGTTCCAACAGAGGCAAAAGTAGCAGCTGAAGGCGCTAATGCATTCTATATTATTCCAGCTCTTTCGGGAAAGACTCTGGCAGGATTATTCTCCACTCATCCTTCACTTGATAAGAGAATTGAGAATCTGGAAAAGGTTAAAACTGAACTTCGGGGATATTAATCTAAATCCTTAATTTCGGTTCTTTTTTATTTAACAAAAGGTTTATCTCTGAAAAAAAAGAGTTTTATTAGAGGCACTGAAAATGATAAACAAAATACCTTTATTTATTATTTTGGTTATAGGTATTATAATCACAGGGATAACCACTGCGGATAATTTAACTTTGAATAATCTGTCAGAATATACAATAAAGTCCGTGAATCTTCCAGCCGGATATCAGGTTGTCGATAATGGAACAGATTTTTCATTAAACGGAACCTGTAAATCAGACTTCTGCCTTAAGAAAGGATATGAAATTGCTTATTATAACGATTCTGTATATATTACCCATACAATTATGGAGTATTCAAAGCCGGTAACAACTGATAACTTGCTGAAAGTCTTTAATGAAACATACCCGCAGGTATCCACTTGGGTTACAGATAAATTAAATAGTACTAAACTTAACGGCAATAGTATCGCATACTCATACACTATTCCTGCTGAAATGCAACCGGTCGGGATCATGAAGGGATATGTTATCATACTTGGCAACGGAGATCTTTACCAGACTTTTGAAACTATAAACGGCCAGTATACAGATTTATTAAAATTTGCAGAGATAACTCTTCAAAAGAAATAACAAAAAAGGATGAAACCGGGAAGATTTTTTATAAGAAATAAAAATTTATAATTTATCACGGTCCGGCATGTAATTTAAGGGTTTCTGACGTTTTCCTTTCACTATGTCAAGACCCTGATTTCGCTTTAGTTTTTTTATCTCTGATTTCTGTTCTTTAATAATCTCCAGAAGACGAGCTATTTTCTCTGGTTCTGAATTTTTATTTATAACATCCGACGTAATTGCCTTAATAAATTCTTCATCTGATGATTTCATATTATACTTCCAACGATATGTAGTTATTATTATTTTCAAATTCAATAATACCTTTCTCTATATGAACCGATAATGTTGAGATCATATCTGTTTACTCAATCTTTCATAATTTATTAAATCGGATTAACAATGCCGGATATTAAAAATATGAATATTACCAATAATATTATTCTGTATAAAAACCGGCAGGAATATGAAGTTCAAATCTTGCTCCTTCACCCTCTCTTCCGTTCTCGAGAATAGAAATACCAGTAATTGCTAATATTTCTTTTGTCAAAAAAAGACCTAATCCGGTATTTGATCCAAATCCCCGTTCAAAAATCCTGTTTTTTATATTATCCGGCACACCATTACCATTATCCTGAATTATGAGGATTAATTCATCACCTCTTATATCTGATGAAATAGTGATTCTGGTAGTATGAACCCCATGCCTTACTGCATTTTCCATTAAATTGTAAATAGCTTTTTGAATAAGAGGATCCGCCAGAATTTTTAATTGTTTGGTATCACACACAAGATCTACACCTCTATAAGCAATTCCTCCCAGAGATGAATATGCTAGATCATAGACATTGAACCATTCCGGTGCCTGAATTCCCATATCCTGGTAATCACGTGTAAACTGTACCTGCTTTTTCATTACATCTGTCACTTTCTTCATCTTATCAAGATAATGCCTGACATCATCATTTGGATTTTTCTGTAATGAAAATGTAAGATAACCATCAAGGGCCATTAAAAGGTTCTGAAGATCATGGCGGTTTATAGCAGACAGAGTATTAAGTTTATTGTTAGCTACAGCAAGGGATTTTTCAGCTCTCTTTCTCTCCTCAAGTTCATTTACAATTAACTTCTGAATCCGCCGATAAGATTGTACCTGATCTGTAATCAATGATACATCCTCAACAACAATCATTGCATTTGTCTCCTCATCAGATAAATCAAAGGGAATAATTGTCGTTCGCTGATATCTTCCCTCGTTCTGGTGCTCCAGAGGAAACGGAAACATATGTGGGTGAAACCTGTAAGAGAGGATAACAGGACCTCCGCCTGCAAAGGCCATTTTAAGCCTTTCCATAATCAGCGGATCGGAAAAGGCTGGTGCAACATCAGAAAGAGACTCATTTAAAACCGATTCTGCATTTATTCCGGTCCAGTTTTCTAATTTTTCATTCCACATGGATATTTCTAAATTACTAGATATAATACAGATCCCGACTGGTAAAATATCCAGATATTGCCTGTTTTTAATATCATGTGAATAACTCATGCCTTGTCACCGCCTGCAATTCCGACAATACATGATATAAGGTTTTCAAATGAAGAGGGTGTAAGGAGAAATATTACATCGCCTTCTATCATCCGATCCTGAATCTCAAATCTTATCCGGACCAGTATTGTTACTTTAAATTCTGTCTGATTAAGATCAATAAGGATGACATTCTTTTTATCATTCCTATATAACGGTAGGTGATATTTCAGATGAGATGGAATAATATTACAAAGAGCACTCATGGTACAACTGATAATAATATTTCCTGTTTCCATAAGTGTATCTATCCTGACCACATCCATTTCAACACTATCCATTTCTTCGCCGCTTATAAGATCTACAAGATTTAAGGCACTTTCATATGGAATTATCAGATTAATGAGTCCTGTCAGGTATCCTGAAAATTCCATGCTTATTAGTGATACATTATCTAACAGATTGGCATAAAAAGGGCAATTTAATTCTGATTTAATTATATATAAATCAGGTACGGTAATATAAACATGAGCGTTTGTAAGTCTGCTGATTATTCCTGCTGATTTTCCGATACCGATCGTAATAATTTCCCTTATTCCGTCCTGACCAATTAATGGTATATACACCTGGCATCAACTTCTGTATTTTTCTTTAGTATCCTGCTTTATAGAGATTTTTATTTCAATATCTTTTTTATTAATCTGAAGTAATCAAATCGGTTTAATAAATAATCTTTTTCAATCTTCGCAAACTTGTTTCATCTCAAGATCCCTTATTATCTGAATTGATTTAGTAGGGCATATATTCTGACAGGTACAACATCCGGTACATCGTTCCTCATTTATTACAAAGGCAATTCCTGATTCAATTGCCAGGATAACTTTATCAGAAGTAAGAGTCCCTTTAGAAGATAATATCTTGTCTTCCTGCTGACTTATAGGACAGGATACTGCACAACTGCCACAACCACAGCAGGTTACAGGGTTTATTCTGATAAATATATTTACATCTGCGTAAGTTCCTGCCCTGACCATCTTCTGAAAAATGCGTCCGGATGCAATAGTAATTTCAGGGCAGATCTCAACGCAGAGACCACATCTTATGCAATGTCCTTCATAGATTCTTGGGTTCCATGTAGCAGGGACTCCGGATTTGACTACATCTATTGCACCGGGTGCTGGACAAATCATCTGGCACAAAAAACAATGAGTACACCTGTTACCAGTTAAAACAGGTATTCCTCTTGCATTGGAAGGAAATTCCAGGTCAACAGTATGTGGACAAAAGAAAGAGTAAAGCCAATTTCTCTCAAGTATAAGTTTAAGATAATTAATTATGAAATTCACCGGCCATCCCCTCCTGAAAGATTAAATTCTCCCCCTAATTTGATTTACTCTACTAATAAACTGCTGGTTATTAATTCGATACGGTTGACATATATTTATGCGAAAAATTCCGATATATGAAAGAGGAGGAGTAATATCAGAGAGGGAAGGAAAGTTTTGTATAATTCGTCTTAGAATCCCCGCCGGGCTTATTTCACTCGACCAGATGGCCGGAATCATCAGAATAGCAAGAAAATATAAAGCTGAGATGCATCTTACCACCCGACAGACCGTGGAACTTGTTCATATCAATCCTGAACATATTGAAAAAATTGTACATGATCTTGAGAAAAATAACACTCCTCTAGGAGCTGAAAAATCAGAAATTGTCAATATAACTGCATGCCCAGGTACGGAAAGATGCAGGTTTGCAATGATAGACTCCATCAGTCTTGCAAGAGAACTTGATGAAAAATTTTTCGGGCGGGATATGCCTGTAAAGTTCAGGATAGCCGTATCATCCTGTCCGAATTCATGTGTAAGTGAGAAACTTAATGAGATAGGAATCACCGGAGTAGTAAGGCCCTATCGTATACCCGGAACATGTACGGGTTGTGGTACCTGTGTGCAATACTGCCGTGAAAAGGCTATAGTTATCAGAAACGGCCTTATAGTTCTTGATGAAGGTAAATGTTTCCATTGTGGAATGTGTATAGAATCCTGTCCTTTCCATATCATTCAATCTGAGCCTCCGGCTTACCATATTACAATAGGAGGTAAACGCGGAAGACATCCCAGAATCGGATATCATGTTGTTACTGTAAAATCTACAGATATGGTTATAAAAGTGGTAGATCTGATTGTAAAATGGGTATACAGAAAGGCATGGAGCGATTCCCTACTCCCTGATCAACTGGAAATTCTTGACTTTCAGTCCTTTAAAACTGAACTTTTAAGATCATTAAATGAAGACGATATCGTAAAAGGATACTAATTTAATATTTTATCCAGTTCTTTTTATCTAATCAGTAATTGGAATTCTTTTACCAATAGTTGCCATATAAACAACAAACCTCTCTCCGGATAAATTAAGAAGGCTGTTTATCTCATCATCATTAAATGCACCGACTGCACAAACCCCACAATTGATCACCTGGGCAGCTAGATAGAAATTCTGACATATATGTCCTGCTTCAATAAAGATATCCCTAAAACCCCTTTCTCCGTACCTCCATGTCATTCTATAGGAATCAGCTACCCATATAAAACAAACGGCAGCATCCCGAACAAATTTTTGTGAAAGAGAAGCGCGAAATAATAGGTCTGAAATATATTTTTCTTCCATAATTAAACCAAGACTATGTTCAATGGCAATATACTGGTAAAGTCCTGGTTTTAGATCCTTTACACTCCTGATAGCGAGATATGTAATAATCGGGTGCCTGGCACCTGCAGACGGAACTGTTTTGAATACAGAGTCCTCAAAGATCCATTTAATCCCTTGTGTACACCAGAGAAGATAGGATAATTCTTTAATATCCAAAGGTTTTTCAATATAATTCCGTATACTCTCACGGGATTCAATTGCATAAGAAATATCTATCTCTACTCTCTTACATGCATCAGGATCAGGCAGCTTGATCTCAGTTCCAATAAATTCTGGCTCTAGTGGGGGAGGAGGAACTCCCCGCATCTGGTCGGTCTGGATATTTTTGTTATATTTTGTTTTTATCAGAAACTCTTCTCCTGCTCCCATAAATTTCACCGGGTAAATATGTTGTCAGTCACATCCCTAAATCAATGTTGTCACTTCACCACTATTATCCAGTAAATATCCAGGTAATTCACCGGATATATCTTTCCATTCATCAGAGTTCAGAATCTGTTTAAGAAGGAGTATTTCTTTATTATTCATACATTCACACCGGATGGCCAGATCTATACTCTCTCTTTTATTTAAGATATCTCCGGATAAGTTCCCTATTTCTCCAACTTTTATAAGATTAATGTTAAATCCGGCCAAAGGAAGATTAGATTTTAACTTGAACTCTCCGCCGGTCCATTCTCTTCTTATAACTCCTCCATGAAGATTTCCTTTAATTAATGTTAATATTGCATTTTCAGGGCTTCCTTCCCTGACCATAATTCTTATTCCATGTTCCTGAAGGATAAGATCAAGATAATCCAACAGAGGATCATATACACCCATGAAAAGAAGGGTGTTATCTGGATTCAAAGAGGGCCGGAATATCAGCACTTTTTCTATTTTTCCTGCCTCAGATCCCTCACGATCTCTCGAGATCTGAAGTATGCCATTAGCATTTATTCGGGAAAATTGTCCCCTGCCTCTTCCTGCAGGCATTCCTATATACCCATCTCCCGCTTTACCTACCATCATCAGAACAAAATCATCGACTCCCGGATTGCTTGCAATTGTTTCGATGAGTTTAACATCTTTCTTATGACATACAGGGACAGGGTATCCCTCATCGGTAAGCCATGCCAGAATAAGTTCACGAAGGATTGTAACAGATCCCACAGGAGTTCCTGGAAGTCCAAAGACAGGTTTGCCGTTAATAACCCCGGCAATTGTTGTTTTCCCTGGCCTTATGGCAACACCGTGAAATAATAAGGTTCCAAGATCACAGAGCACATCTCTTGTATAATCTCTTTTACCTGATGATGTCCCTCCAGATATAATAATGAAGTTGCATTCATTTACAGCCTGTTCCAAAACCGTCCTGATCTTATCAGGATCATCTCTGGTCAGAGGATATAATATGGTTTTAATCCCTATGTTCTCTAATAAACCCGTTATCGTAATGCAGTTACTCTCAACAACTTCTCCGATTGAGGGGGCCGAATATGGTTCAACAAGTTCATCTCCTGTTGGAATAATACCTGCTACCACAACCCGGACAGATAAATTCAAAATCCCGTAACTAATTAAACAACCGGTATCTTCCGGTAGAATATAATGTCCTTTATGCATTATCATCCTTCCTTCCTTGATTTCAGAACCGGCCCTCTGAATATTCTGACCTGGCCGTACGGGTTTAATTACAGCGATATGTTCATCATCCATTATTCTGGCATCTTCCAAAGGCACAATGGTATCATACCTTTCAAGGACAATAGATCCGGTATGAATATTTTCATATTGTGAAATAATTACAGGGCATGAATCAGATGCATCCAAAGTATCAGAAGATCTGACCGCAAAACCGTCACGAATAGAAATATCACAATTTGGTACGGTATATCTTGAATATACAGATTCGGCTGCGGCATGCCCTACAGCCTTTGTAACCGGTACCTTCTGAATCTGAAAAGATAATCTGGCCGATTCAGATAATATGGTTTTTGCAGTCTGATAAGATACCAGGTTTAAAAACCGGCTCACCAGAGCCTCACCTCTATCTCCTCTCCTTTTTCAATACCCTCTTTTCCGGCAGGAATATGAATTATTCCATCACTATACATAAGTGTATTTAACAGGCCTGATTTTCCAAGAACAGGAGTGGCAGTGTTATTTTCTATTTTTACCCGTATATATTGTTCCCTTCCTTCTTCAGACCTTACATCTGTTGCCATTTTTATAGTCTTTTTATAGATGTGCTGACAAGGAGCACCTTTCATTGCCTGTATCAGGTGAACTACCACTAAAGTCATAACCATAAAGGTTGAGGCAGGATGACCGGGAAGTCCAATAACCGGAACTTCATTGCACTGTCCAATTATAGTAGGTTTTCCGGGAGCTATCGAAATCCCATGAATGAAAACCTTCCCAATCTTTGAGATAGCCCTGAATGTTATATCATTCCGGTCTTTTGAACTTCCTCCGCTAATAATTACTGCATCACATTCATTACATGCTATTTCGATAGTCTTTAACAAAGCCTCCATATTATCTCTTATTATTCCATACTTAACAGGAACCGCACCCTGCCGGTGTGAAAAGACGGAAATCAGATGTGAATTTACTTCCCTGACTTCTCCTATTTTTGGTATCGCCTCTGCCGGAACAAGTTCAAGTCCGGTCGATATAATTCCAATACGGGGATTTTTTCTAACAGAGATTCGGGTTCTTCCAATTGAAGCCAGAACCCCTATATCCTGGGGACGAAGGGTAAAACCACATGGATATATTGTTGTTCCTGCACTGAAATCTTCATCTTTTGCTATGACATTCTCATGCAGGTTTACCGGCTGGCGGATTAGTACTTTTGAGTTGAATTGCTCTGAATATTCTATCATAACTACCGCATCAGCCCCCATGGGCATCTGGCCGCCGGTAGGTATGTACATGCATTCTCCTGACTTAATCTCTCCTCTTTCAGCCTTTCCCATTATAACCGAACCTTTAAGAGATAAAATTACAGGAGAATTCTCTGATGAAGTATATGTATCAGATGCTAAAACAGCATAACCATCCTTCCAGGATCTGTCAAATCCAGGTATATCTTCTTCAGAAATTATTGCTTCAGCCAGAACACGACCATCAGCCTCATCAATTACTATAGTCTCTGTACCGGTCTGTTTAGCAATACTTCTGACGGTCTTCACCGCTTCATCAATTGAGACAACTTCAAAAAATATCTCATCTTTTTGAGAGACACAATCCAAAGAGGAATGAATTGGAAGATTTCCATATGTTTCATCGGTAACATCAGACAATTTCGAAGTATCTTCAGGACCAGCATTTATGGAGGTGATCTTCCCGGGTTTAACGTACATCATTATTAATATACTCATTCTGATAATTAACACTATCAGGTTTTGAAAAAATAATATAAGAAAGAATGTTATTAATTGGTCATCAGGGACCGGTCCTGAATATATTCATGATCGGAAGAATGGATCTTAAGTACTCCTGATGACCTTACCGAGTTTTGCTGATCGAAATCAGCAGAATTATGTATCAATTATAAGTATTTAGAATATCCGTTATACTATTATAAAAAAAATCCGGGATAATATTATAATTACGAAATATTGCTCTCTTTTATAAATGTAAATATATCCCTAATTATTGATCCACGTTCAATATCATATATTCTCCAGGCCATATCAGTAATATCTGATGCATAATGGGAAATTAGGATGCATGGAATTTTCAGATTATAAACATATTCTTTAACACATGAACGTACTATCTCTCTGGTCTGTGAATCCAGGGCAGTAAAAGGTTCATCAAGAAGAAGAATATCAGGTTCACTGGCTAATGCTCTGGCTAATGCCACTCTCTGTTGTTGGCCACCTGAAAGATTTCTGCCTTTAATTCCGGATAAATCCGAAATATTAAGTCTTTCCATCCAGTATACAACAGTTTCCTGAATTAATGCCGAAGATTTTCTTTTTGAAACCAGGCTATATCCTATGTTATCCTTGACTGTCATATGAGGAAAAACAGTTGATCTTTGATGCAGATATGCTACTTTTCGTTTCTCTGGTGGCAGACAGATTCCTGATTTAAAATCATAAAGATATTTTTTATTCAGTATTACTGAACCTGAATCGGGTTCAAGTAATCCGGCGATCATTCTGATGATTGTTGTCTTACCTGTTCCATTCTCACCTCTTATGGCTATTATCTCACCGTCATTACAATAAAAAGAGACACCTAAATTAAAATCCCGAAGTGCTTTATTTATTGAGCATTCAAGCATGTTCTTCACCCCCGGATATTAATCTTACTAGTAACATTACAATTAGTGAAATCAGGATTAGAATTATAGAAAGAGTTATTGCAGCATTGAAATCTGATTGCATGGACGCATATATCGCAAGAGGCATTGTCTGGGTAATTCCCGGAAGATTACCGGCAAACATTATTGTGGCTCCAAACTCTCCAAGTGCTCTTGCAAATGAAATTATTGCTCCGGACAATAATCCAAGCCATGTAAGAGGCAGAGTTATTGTAATGAAAACCCTTAAATTTCCAGCTCCGAGAGTCCTTGCAGCCTCTTCAAAAATTTTATCCTGTTGACTAAATAATGCTTTGGCCTGTCTTATATATAGCGGAGCAGCTACAAAAAATTGCGCCATAATTACTGCTGTCGTTGTGAAAGGGATTGTGATATCAAACAGGTAAAGGTACTTACCCAGCAGGCCCATTCTTCCAAACATCAGGAGAAGGGCAAAGCCTGCCACTGCAGGGGGAAGGACTATCGGAAGATCTATACAGGTATCGACAAAATTTTTCCCGGGATAATTAACCCTGCTTTGAATATAAGCTGCAGGAGTACCGGTAACAAGAATCAATATCGTCGTTATTATGGTTGTGAAAAGGCTTAAAGTTAAAGCTTGAATAACAACCGGACTGTATAAAGATTCAATAAGATTTTCAGGAGAACTCCGAAGGATTAAAGCAACAAGTGGAAGAATAAGATAAAGCAGCACCCCGATTGTAATTATTATTCCAACTATAATAAATGGACTATAAGAAAACGAGATGCCATGGCTTTTTTGCATAAAAAAATTAGGAGACTGGAGTAAATCCATACTCTCCGAGAATATCCTGTCCTGCATCACTTAGGAGGAACTCCTCGAATGCACCTGCGCCTTCAGGATCATTTGCTTCTGTCATAACTGCAACGCTATAATACTGAATAGCATTGATCTCCTTTGGTATTTCAATTACCTTTACTTTATCTTTTGATGCAATGGAAGATGAGAGATAAACAAAGCCTGCGTCTACTTCTCCAAGCTCAACTTTTCCGACAACTCCAGGTTCGCTGACCTCATAAGTTACGGTATTGTTAATTACCGCATCCCTGTACTCAGTTCCATATTCAGAAGAGTTTGCCATTTTATCAAGAACCGCAATTGTGTTTATTCCTACCGGAACATCTTTGGTTCCCATTGCAATCTTTACGCCAGGTTTTGATAGATCCTTAAGAGATGTAATCTTACCCGGATTTCCAGAAGGAATTATTACAGTAATCCAGTTGGAAGTAAGGTTTTTCACGGTATCATTGACAAACCATCCCTGGTTTTTCATCTCTTTAGTATACTTGGCACTGGCTGACAGGAAAAGATCCGGGGTAGCACCGTTTTCTACCTGGGTTTTAATTTCCTGGGTTCCTGCAAGATTCCAGGTTACACTGTATGCAGGATAAGTTGCCTGAAATTCGGTTCCAAGATCACCGGAGGCTCCTGTAAGAGATGCTGCTGCAAAAGTAAGAACTTCCTTTCCACCCGGAGTATCTGCTGCTACTCCTCCAATAAGGAGGAATAGAGATAAAATTACTCCCATTAATATGAATCCATGCGGTATGCCTTTTTTCATAACTACACCTAAACCTTACTCTATTGTTTATTTTTTTATTTATAGTAATCGAGACAATTAATTAATTAAATAGTATTTACTTGTTTCATTAAAAATTTCAAACACTAATCATATTTTAAGGAAATCTTTGATAAAGACCATATAATTTTTATACTCTTCAGTTAATAATAATTTTAAGGTAAAAAACAATGACGGATTTACCCATTGCAGCCGTAACTAGGGTTGCTAAGAACAGTGGTGCTGAGCGTGTAGGCGGCGATGCATCTGAATTACTGGTTCAGAAGACTGAACAGTATATTGCCAGTCTGGTGAAAGAAGCAGTAAAACTTGCAGCCCATGCAGGTCGAAAGACACTCAAGGAAGAAGATATTGAGATGGCTGCAGAAAAACTAGTATAACTTTTTTTATAAGATGGAAAAAATCTTAAAAATTTAAGCATGAATTAGATATCATTTCTAATAATTGTTAAAAATATGATATTAATGACGAATTCTCTTAAATCATAAAGGTGAGGATAAATAAGGAAAAGATTACATTTAATTAAAAATCAGGTTTACTCGTATATAAAAAATATAATTATTTCTTCTAGATTGTAAGACCAGAAGTAGTTATGATATCTGAAACCTCTTTATCTGTCAGATCATAATGAAGGAACTTAGAATAAAACTCCTTAATAAGAGCTGAAAGGTCCATATCACTAAATTGATCAGGATAGAATACTTTTGCCAGCCATGGAATACCAATAATCCGGTTTACTCCTGGAGGTCTGTCAATCCATCCAAATGGTTGATTAGGTATCAGATACACCTTATGATTCTTTACAGCATTAATGTCTTTCCAGTTGGGATCGGATAAAACAGACTGATAAAAAGTACTGTCACCGGCAATTATCAGATCAGGATTCCAGGATATAACCTGTTCCATCGATACCGGAGACATTCCCCCACTTCCTTTCTCGCTTACATCTGCAACATTCTTACCACCACAGATAGTAATGAGTTGTGCATGGTCAGACACTTCAGGATCAGTTTTGAGTCCGTCTGAACCTTCTGCATAATAAACACGTACTTTCTTCTCATCGGGGATTGATGCTACCTTTGAGGTAACGTTTTGATAGACATTATCATAGAACTGATTAAGTTCTGCTGCCTGATTCTGCTTATTAAGTATATCTCCTAAAAATGTTATTTCAGAACTATAATCTTTTGCATTAGTTGAGTCTTCCACACCTACAACAGGAATAGGATTAAGTTTTCCCTGAATTGGATCGATCGTACCTGAAGCATTTATTCCAGGGCTCGATCCATAAAGTATAATATCGGGATTCATTGAAAGGAATGTTTCATAATTAAGGGTGTTACCCATCTGCTGGCCACCTACATTTGGGAGATTGGCATATTTGGCAGGGACATATTTTGTGTTATTAAACGCAAAATTCAATCCGATAAGAACCTCGGGATCTATCATATAAACGGCTTCAGTTGTGGGTGGAGAAGTGCCAAGAACTGAAGTTATCTCTACCGGTACTATGACAGTCCTGCCAGTCATATCTGTAATTGTCCTGGTATCTGCGGCATATACCATACCGGAACAGGTTGCAGATAATATCAAAAAGACAATAAATAGTCCTCGATATAATTTTGGATTCATATATCTTCCTAATTCACAGCATTTACTATTCCATTATATGAAATTTTTGCTGGAATCAGTATAATTTGCATTATCATTGATATTACAGTTATGTTAAATATTATTAATTTTGTTTTATATTATTTTTTTATAATAGTAATATACAACCAATCCGGGGTAATAGACATATATAAAGAAATTTGGTTACAAATATCTTATTTTGATATATAATTCAAATTTAATCTATAAAATATTTTCAATTCTATGGTTTTTATTTAGTTACAACTTATAATAAAAATTATTAAATTTGAAGAGATACAATTTAACAATAGAATTTTTTTACTTATATATAATATTAAATTAATAAATTAATTATAATATTATATATTATTTGAATATAATGTTATTTAAATAATCTTTTTAATATCCTCCACCTGATGATTTTTTTGTACTCTTATAAGAGCAATTATTAGAAGATCCGGAACTACAATTATCATCTCTACTCTCTGAAAAATATTCTCCAATATTATTACCGGAAAATAATTTCATAACCTTTGGGGCTTGATATACTTTTTTTGCATCAATGATCATGTTAATTTTCTTTAATAATTTGTACTAATTAACCTGACTACCTGTACCTCCATTAACATCAGACAGGTTAACAATTAAATGACAGGATAAATTAAAAATAAATGCCATGTAATAATGCCATGCATTATTATCAAAATTTTATCGTATGCAAATCTCTGATACCGGACAAGTAATAATTAATTAAATAAACTATTATAATTATAATAATAAATTAATAGTAAATAATTTCGTTGTCCATAATATTATAAACATTTATTTAATTACCATTTTAAGAAGGTATACCGACTGTTCCTGAACGTTTCCATTCCCTGAATTTTACTCTTGTATCCCAGATTAATTCTCTCAAATGAGTATCCTGTGATTCGGTTATATCAGTCAGTGGTTTTATTGTACGAGAATCATTAATTTCGTATAATATTGTAGCAATCCATGCACGACGCTCTAAGCTTCCCCGATATAATAACGGAATTAAAAAATCAACTATATTGTTACCCATTCCTGAAATTTCCAATGCGGCTTCCATAGAATTATTAGGATCTTCAAGAAGGGGTAATAGGATCAATAAATTTGGAGGAAAAGAAAGCATTTTCTCTTCTGAATTATTCTCCGGTTTTTTTATTTGTTTATCTTCATATTCAGGCAACGCAGAAATAATCTTTGAAAGTCTGGTATTTTCAGTATCAAGCTTTAAAACCCTGTCAGTAAGAATTAATTTTTCAGATTCTATCCCTGTAAGTTTAACAGATAAATTTTGAATCTGCCTTAATAATGCCTGAACAGGTTCATCCTTCTCCTCCCGGATTGTCTTCTCAAGTAAGAGAAGTCTTGATCTAATCCGTTCCACCTCGGTTCTTAGTGTCTCATTGTTACAACTAATAAGAGATAATTTCCGGTCCTTTTCTGAGATTTCACCTGTGTAAAAATCCTGAAGTTTTTTTATCTCTTCTTTATTAATATGGAGTTCATTATCTTTCTGTTCAATTTTACTTAAATAAAATATTTCACGCTCTTCTTTTAAATTTGATATTTCATCCAATTCAGTCTTAAGTTTCATAACTTTCATGGATAAAACGGATTTTTCTTCTTCATTCTGAAGAATTCTCAAATTCAGTTGATCCTGTAACTCTCTTTTCTGATCTTCCAGATTATTAATAAGAACAGAATTTTTTTTACCATCAGTATCTGCTTTTTTATCCAGCTCAATACATCTGGTATCTAAATATCTTATCTTCTCTTCCTTTTCTATTAATTGTGATTTTGTCTTCTTCAGATGTTCATCCAGGTCATCATATCTTATCTTATATTTATTCAAATCTTCTTCATAATCAGATTTTAATTTTGTATTTTCCGATTCATTTTCCTTTAATAATGTTGAAACCTTCTGATATTCCTTATTAATTTCAATATTGCTTTCATTTAATCTTGTTATCTCTCTTGAATCCTTATCTATGGTATCAAGTAAATCCTTGATTTTCTTCTCCAATGTTTCCTTTTGTATTACCAAATCCTCTTTTTGAGAGAAAATCCGGTTCTCTAATTCTGTTAACCTGTCCTCATATTTCTGTTTGATTTTATTATTTTTTTCGATGATATTTTTATTTTCTTCCTCAATTTTATTACGAACAGATTTTTCAGATTTAATTTCTCTGATTTTATCAGATACAGATTGTTCTGCCAGTAATAATTTCCCTTTTAAGTCAAGGATTTCTTTCTCTTTAAGAAGATTATTATTATTTATTTCACTTGCAAGAATGCGTAGTTCATTATCCTTTTTTAGACATTCTTCCTGGATCTTTCGAATTGAATTTTCATATTTAGAAATTAAATTTTTTTGTTTGGATATTGCAATTTCTTTTTCTTTTTTAAGATTTAAATGATAAGACTCTATTTCTGATTTTAACGCTGTAGTTTCATGAGAATATGTATCCTGAAGTTTTTTTATCTCTTCTGAAATTTTAGCAATATTTAGATCCTTTTCTTTTAAAGAAGATTTAGTTTCATTTAGTGCTTCATCTGATATTCTTATTTTTTCATTCAAAGTCGCTTCAAGATTATGATACTGTTCAACTAATTGCGCTTTTTCATGTTCATTCTCATGAAAAAGATTTTCATACTTTTTTTCTGATTTAATTGCATTATCTTCAGATTTTTTAATCTTCTTATGCAATTCCGCTATTTTTTCTTCAAACTGATTTATGATAATATCTGATTCATACTCCAATTTCTGAATAATTGTTACCAGTTCTTCATTCTTTTTTTGCAAAGAACTAAGTTCTGTAATTATCGACTCAGCAAGATCCACTGTAATCACCTGGACACCATAAAATTCCCCTTAATATGTACCTATTATAGAAAAGAATATAAAGAATTCTGAATTATAAATTCAAATAATAAATTATTATAAGAATTAAGTAAGTATGTTAAAATAAGGAATTTAAAAGAGATAATTTATACTTTTTTTTGCGCGCAAGAGATTATAATAATTAAATAAAACGAGTTATTGTACCGGATATGTCCCCACAAAGATCAGATAAATGATTAATTTTTAAATTTAACTTATTCACTGTTTCTGAAGTATCATTTGTAGTTTTAGCTGACTCTTCAGCTTCTTTTGCGGTGTCTTTAAGCATTGCAGAAACTTCATGCATACTGCTTGTAATCTCTTCAACTGCTGCAGCTTGTTCCTCATTCATACTGGCCACTTGTTCAATATTGATAGATATCTCCTCAACAGATTCAGCCAGTCTTCCAAATATTCCAAGAGTATCCGATAACAGGATATTTCCTTCACGAACGGCCTCTGTTGCTAATGATACCGCACCAACAGCTTTTTGAGACTGTTTTTGTAGACTGCTAATCATATCCGTTATCTTCTCTGCGGATTTTCTGGATTCTAGTGCAAGAGTTTTTACTTCTGTTGCTACGACTGCAAATCCTCTGCCTGCTTCTCCTGCTCTCGCCGCTTCTATTGCAGCATTTAATGCAAGTAAATTAGTTTGATTGGCGATATCAGTAATAAATTTCACTATATCATTAATTTTTTTCATATCCCCCTGCATTTCACTTATCAGGTGATCAGCTTCTTCTGTCCGGGATATAATCTGTATCATCCCATTTTCCGCTTTTTTTGCATATTCAGAACCTTCTCTAGACATTTGTGTACCATCAAGTGAAAGACGAGAAACGGATTCTGCCTTTTGAGATACATCACCCACTGTAACAGAAAGATCTTCCATAGCCCTGAGAACCTGCCGCACCCCTGCATCACTCTGCTCAGTATTATCTGAAACTGCTCTTGAATTTTTGCCTACCTGATCTGAACTGTGCGCTACTTCCAGAACATTATCCTGTGTGCTATTAATATTGGAAGATAATTCAGCAATTTTTTTATTTAAATCTCCAAATGTTTGTTTTATTTCATCTTTACATGAAAAAACAATATCCTGGGATATTTTTGCTACTTTTTGAAATTCACCTGGATATTGCGAGAGATCTATGGTTTTGTTATAATTATCTTCTTTAATTCCGGTTAAAAGAGTATTCAGATCTTTCTCTAATATCTGAAATATTGTACGGAATTTATTTATTGAATAGGAAACCGAATCAAACTGTGGTTTTAGATCGTGAAGTAAACAATATGAGTCTGAAATATGAAATTGACTTTGAAAATTCCCTTTTGCAAAATCATTTATAATTTTTGTATATTTTAATACGCATTCTTTAGTACACTCCATTGATTTAATCTGCATATCATGTTTAACCTTTTTTATCTCTTCTGAATATATTTCCGCTAGATTATTTATTTTTTTTACCAGATCAGCCTCTTCAGATGAAACAGAATCATAATTTAGCCTTGTATCATAATTTCCTGCCTTAATCTCCTTTATCATTCGATTCATTTCAGATAAAATATCCATATTATATTTTCTTCTCCTTAACCAAGATATCTCTCCCCATAGGCAATTAAACTGTAGGATTACTCCTTTGTTTTAATTAAATTCTTATTATCAGTGTAATGCGATCATTGGTGAAACAAAATAATAACAAATATACTGATGTCTGTCTACTTTAGTAATGAACCATCAATGAGAGGAGGGTTGGATGAAAATTGAGGTCTTGAAGGATATCAGACTTGCAGAAGAAGACTACAAAAAGATGATTTCAGAGGCACAGGAAAAGCGCAAAACAATTACAACCAGTGCAGAACTCGAAGCAGATAACATGATCCAGAAGGCTCATGCAGATGCTGAAGAGTTCAAAAAACAGCGGATTGCAGATGCACGGAAAGAGGCTGATAACCGGTATCAGCGGATTATCAGTGATGGAAAGGCTGAAGCAATGGCTCTGGAAAACAAGGGGCAACAAAACCTGCCAAAGGCAGTAGACCTGCTTGTATCACGATTCCGGGAGCAGCTCAATGTTTCAACCTGAACCAATGAGCAGACTGCTCATAGTCGCATCAAAACAGCAGCTAGAGCCAGTTATTACTGAACTCTATCACATGAATATCTTCCATATCGATGATTACGTTGAGAAGGGAGATGGTGAATGGGAAGGATTCAGGATAGGTATGCCTCTTGCCGGGGCAGATGTCACATCCGCGGCACTAGTAAAGATTAGATCAATTGCCAGTGCATTTGGCATCAGTAAGGACTCTATTAGTGATAAAGAACGCTCTTCTATTAAAGAACTAAAACGACGCATTGAACAGGATCTTCCTTCGATCGCCGAAGATGTTGAAAAACTCCTTTCTCAAAAGTCAAAACGTGAGTCTATAGTAAAGGAGTATGAACAGCGTATTGAAGCACTTCGTCCGTTTATAGATGCTCCCGTGTCAATGGAACTTCTGCATGGGTTTGATACCATCAGCTTTATCGCAGGAAACGTTAAAGGACCGGTAAGCCTGTCTATTCCTAATGAGATGTGGGAAAAACAGTCAAAGACCGGTTCTTTCGTAATAATTGCGGTGAAAAACTCAGATGTTTCAGTGGCAGAGAGAGAACTGCTTGATTTCCAAATTCAGAAAGTTCAGATTCCGACAGAAACAGGCTCTGCTTTTCAAGTTATTAAAGAGTATGAGCAGAAGATCGAAGAATTGAACAAGGAAATTACTGATCTCGAAAATCAGATGGATACTATCCGAAGTAAACAAGAATTTTTCCTGATGTCATCAGAGGAGTTCTTGTCGGGAGATGTGGAACAGGCTGAAGCACCGCTTCGGTTTGCAACATCAGAACATGCATTTTCAGTTATCGGATGGGTCCCTACGAGTAAAGTCACCAAGGTTTTTGAAAAACTGGATACAGTATGTGCAGGAAAGGTATATGTCTCCGAACTTGAAGTCGAAGACTATAATGAAATGCCACCGGTTGAATATCATAATCCGGACTTTGCACACCCGACTCAGTTATTTATGGATCTTTATTCAAGACCCAGATACACTGAAGTTGATCCCACATTATTAATGGCGATATTGTATCCGATCATGTTCGGATTAATACTTGGAGATGTAGGATATGGTATCATTCTGCTAATTATGAGTCTATGGCTCAGATCATTAGTGAAAGGTAATGAGGCAGGAACCCAACTGGTAACTGTACTTCGCAATTGTAGTATCAGCAGTATAATTTTTGGAATAGCATTTTCAGAATGTTTTGGCTTTTCACTCCCATGGCAGCCGGTATGGCTTTCAAGGCATATCAACATGGGTGGTGCAGCAAGCCATGCAGCAGTAGAAGCAACTGTAGAAGGAATGAGTGCTTCGGCTGAACATGTATCGCATATTCCGCAATTGCTGGTTCTTTCGATCTGGATCGGCATTCTTCATATTACCCTTGGACGACTCTGGGGAGCCCGGAATGCCGCAAAAATGGATCATGGTCATCACAAAACCCTGAAGATCTATTCAAATATTGGATGGATTCTTGTTATGTGGGGTATTCTTGTTCTTATCTGGTCGAAATTTCCAATTCCAATGATGCCGGACTTTTCTCAACTTCCGGAAATTACTGCAGGAATTAATCTAGCTTTGATTACCGGTGCAGTGATGCTTATATTAGGCCTTGTATTTATTGCCCGGGAAAATGTTCTTGATCTTATGGAAGTCCCGACAATTATCAGTCACGTACTTTCATATACTCGTCTTATAGCCGTCGGGCTATCTTCCGTTGCTATTGCAATGGTTACAAACTTTATTGCTATTGATATGATCATCAGCCCACAGCTGACGTTTTTATCACCGATAGGGATTATCCTGATCATTGTAGGGATTGTAGTCTTCCTCTTTGGTCATGCGCTAAATACTGCACTAGGTATCCTTGGCGGTGGATTACATCCCCTTCGTCTTCACTATGTAGAGTTCTTCACCAAATTTTACCGTGGTGGAGGTAAGAAGTATACCCCATTTGGGATGATTAGAAAATTAACTGAACAAACAGATTGAAAATAAAATTAATGGAGTTTAAATTATGGCAGCAGAAGTAGCATTAGAAGTGGCAACAGCCGCAGCATCGGCAGCAGGATTTAAGGCAGTAGGGGCAGGTCTCGCAGTAGGCCTTGCAGGTATTGGTTCCGGACTTGGTGAAATGGGTATTGGTGCGGCAGCAATGGGAGCAGTCGCAGAAAATAAGGATATGTTCGGGCTTGCCTTGCTCTTTACCGTTCTACCGGAAACTATCGTTATCTTCGGTCTTGTCGTGGCACTCCTTCTCATGTTCCAGTGATCGAGGAAAGCAACATGGGACTGGACGCAGCCATTGA
>Ga0074198_1000619_pt1 | contig 33479 bp, 32 predicted proteins | sample EPASupsiteSAE323_FD_64527 | JGI IMG/M metagenome (GOLD analysis project Ga0074198, IMG submission 64527) | Bioremediated contaminated groundwater from EPA Superfund site, New Mexico - Sample SAE3-23 | ecosystem: Environmental > Aquatic > Deep subsurface > Groundwater > Contaminated ... | reverse complement strand
CTTTCTCAACCGAGATCATCGTTTCAGAAATTAACCAGTCTTACTACCCACAAATGTAGATCAACCGACTAGATTTTCATGGTTTCGGGTGTGAACCACGAAGTGGTTCATGTCTGTTTCTCATGAAATAACACATCAGTATATATAGATAATTTTTTATAGGTAAGCCAGGATCCCATAAGGTGAAGGTTTCTGCAACTTTCTCTCTATCCTAAAAAGTTTTTAAATACTAGGATAGTTTATACTAGTATATTGTGACCTCATTCGAATTTCCTGTATCTGATCATGACGAATTTATCCATGCACTAAAACGAATGAACCATTCTACTCCGATCAAACTTTCAGAACTCATAATTCTAGGCTTACTATCCCACCGGCCGATGAGCGGTTACGAAATTTTTAGGTTTATAGAAAAAAAGGCTGACTCCTCAAATGCATGGCTCAAACTAAACAAGACGACTGTCTACAACAAATTGTCAGGGATGAATGAAGCCGGACTTGTCCGACTGTATGAACGGATCGAGGATCAGAATAAGCCACCGAAGAATGTGTATGAGATTACCAAAGAAGGAATAGAGCAATTAAAACAGATCCTGCTCACAAGTTCTGAAAACCCCCCGGGAATTTTTGTCAATTTTTTTCTTGATCTCCCTTTTTACAATGTCCTAGAAAAGGACGAGATCATTCGTATCCTGAAAAACCACATTGATCAACTAGAGATCCTTATCCGGGCATCATCACTCTACTCAACTATTATGCCTGATTCCCTTATGAAAATCCTCATAGACAGCCAGGAAGAACTTTTCAGGACAATACAGAATTCTGTCCGTCTTATTTTGGGACGTATAGAGGATGATGAAACGACTGAATTCTTTACACTCGGCGAGTTCAATGAAGAAAAAATATTCGGGCAGATGAAACCGACCGGATGCATGCGGAGGGATTCGCCATGATAACCGTTCAGAATCTCTCGTTCTCGTATCCCGGGACACAAGTTCCGGCAATCGACGGTGTATCATTTTCGATAAAAAAAGGCGAGATATTCGGCTTTCTCGGACCGAATGGTGCAGGAAAGAGTACAACACAGAAGATACTTACGGGCCTCATTCGTGGATACAGCGGTGATGTATTCGTCCTCGGAAAAAAACTTGTTGAGTGGTCCAGGGACTACTATGAACAGATCGGCGTCTGCTTCGAACTGCCAAACCACTACCCGAAACTCACCGCACGGGAAAACCTGAAACTCTTCAGTTCGTTTTATCCGGGAAAAACCGCAGACCCGCAGACCATCCTGCAGATGGTAGGACTCGGGGAGAACATGGACAGACGTGTCGGATCATTTTCAAAGGGGATGAAGATGAAACTGAATATTGCCCGCTGCCTCCTTCATGACCCTAAGGTTCTGTTCCTTGATGAGCCGACATCAGGGCTAGATCCTGCAAGTGCCAGGAAGATCAAGGATATCATCATCCTGAAAAAAAACGAGGGCAAAACGGTCTTTTTAACGACTCATAACATGGCACTTGCCGACGAACTCTGTGACAAAGTCTCCTTCATGATTAACGGGAGAATTCGCATTACGGAGAGCCCGCAGATGCTTAAACTCCTGTATGGAAAGCGTGTTGTGAGGGTAGAATACCAGGCTGGTGAAGGAACGGATTTTTTAGAATTTCCACTGGACGGACTAGGCAACAACCAGGATTTTCTCTCATTTATAAAGAGTGTGGAGATCCGGACAATGCACACCGAAGAAGCCACCCTTGAGAATATCTTTATCTCGGTTACCGGAAGAGATTTGCGATGAAACACCTTTCTCCAATGGTCAGGTGGTATTTCCTGCTCGATTACAGGTTTTATATCATCCATATATCGCTTGCTACCGTCATTCTCTGGAGTATTCTTCTTCATATGTTTCCACCGGCAAACAATGAAACGGTTGTAAGTGCCCTTATTTTTCTGGACCCTGCGATTCTCGGATTCGTGTTTATCGGTGCATTTGTACTGTATGAGAAGACCAACAGATCACTACTGGCCCTTACCGTGACCCCAATGGAGCCACAGGAATACCTGCTCACCCATATCATCACTCTTTCTTCAATCACTGTTATATCCAGTCTGGTGCTGGTGACTCTGACCAGGGGTCTGGCAGTCAGTTACCTGTACTTTTTTACCGGTACTATCCTGACATCAGCCTTCTTCGTCCTTGCCGGGTTTGTTGCCGTATCCAGATTCTCAACCGTGAATGACTACTTTATAGCAGGCTCGGTTGCCCTGCTTTTACTCAACATACCTCTTATTTACCATTTCGGCCTGTCTGACAACTGGCTTTTTTACCTTTTCCCGACTCAGGCATCTCTTCTGCTTTTTTCCGGGATCTTCGGACCGGTTTCACTCGCAGACAGCATATATTCGATTACGATGCTTTCTGTGTGGATTACACTCTTTTATCTGGTGGCAAAAAAAATGTTTTATAGTCATATCATACAGGAAGGTGAGTAGTACGTCGGTAACCGTCATCATGCTCGCGGCAAATGACCTGAAGATGATCATGCGGGACAGGATGCTGGTTTTTGTCTTCTTTATACCGCTTTTGTTCCTCGTTGCAGGAGCCTGGATAATCAGGGAAGTTACTGAAAGGTTCTTTGACATCTCTCCTTATTCCTGCCTGATAATGTCATTTGTCCTTATCCAGATTGCGGTAATCTTCGGCTTCGTATACGCGTTCCTTATGATAGATGAACGGGATGAAAATATTCTCGACGCATTGCGGGTCGTCCCTGTTTCAAATGTGGTTTTTTTAACATCACGCCTGCTTTGTGCATCAGTCTTTTCGTTTTTCTATGCATTTCTCTCGTTTTTTATTCTCGGTCTCATGAATATTTCATATCCTGCCATCTTTCTCATATCACTCACTTTTGCATTGCTTCCACCGGTTATCGCACTCATTATTTTTACCTTTTCTGGAAACAAGGTAGAGGCAATTGCTATCTTTAAAGCAGTTGACCTTTTTGTCCTGTTTCCTCTTATGAGCCTTTTTGTTACAGGTTCATGGAAGTTTGTGTTCGGTATCTTCCCTTATTTCTGGACTATTTACGCCCTTGAGGGACTGTTGCTTACAGGATCGCTGAATTATTTTTGTTTGGTTCTCGGGATCCTTCTGCAGATCTCTCTTCTTATAGGTTGTGTATACCGTTTTTCACATAGTGAATAAAAAATAGGCCATCCGGATAATTATTCTGATTTATGAAGAGATTTAATGTTGAATTGTCTCATTATTTCAGGAATTTATGTGTTATGAAATAATTACAAAGTATCAATACAAACCAGGATTATATTACTTCTGGTGAGTGATATTGGATTATCCAGAAAAAATTTCACCGGATTTCCCATACGAATCCAGGTATATTTATGTCGGTGATGACAGGATTCACTATATTGAAGCCGGATCAGACGATCCACCAATACTTCTTCTACATGGAATTCCCACCCATTCATACATCTGGCGAAATGTCATCCCCCATCTTTCTCCACATGCAAGGACAATTGCCGTTGATCTTATTGGTTTTGGAAGATCAGACAAGCCATTGGATATCAATTATGATCTCCCTACATATACCCGGTTCCTGGAGAAGTTTATCGCAGCACTGGACCTGAAAAATATCACCCTCGTAGGAATGGATCTGGGTCTGATAATTGGTCTGAACTATGCCATGAATAATGAGAACAATATTCACGGTCTTGTAATCTTTGAAGGGTTTTTCCAGCCGATGGATATTGCATACAAAAATCTGCCAATATTTAACAGGTTTTCCTTATGGCTTATGAAAAACCGGAAAATATCCCAACATATGATCATCGATGGTGGCGTGAACATGGTTGAGCAGATGATGAACACCGCAACTGTAAGAAGACTCACGGCTGAAGAGATTTCAGTTTATCAGGAACCACTCCGTGATGTTGAGGTTAGAAGAAAGATCTGGCTTGAAGGAATCGGCCCTTCAACAATTAAACGAAAAAGTGATCAACCTGGAGATCTGGTCGATCTTATCAATCGTTATTCTGAAAAATTGTCAAAGAGTAAAATCCCCAAGTTACTCATCTATGGAAAGCCGGGGATGGTTGTATCGGGGACAAGTGCTGAATCTGCCAGAAAATCAATACCAAATCTTATGACACGATTTATTGGTAAGGGCAAGCATTTTTTGCCTGAAGACCAACCTGATGTTCTCGGAGAAACAATTGCCGAATTCTATCAAGGACTAAATAGAAATTACTGATTTGGAGTCAGAACAGTAATTATCTTTTTAGTATGAACAATTGGAAACGGCCGGGATCTGTTTGATCATATACGGCTTATGCATTTCATACATACTTTCCCAAGAATTCTGATCATCAATCTCTTTTAAGATAATAATCCACAGAATTAATATGTCATGTGGCTAAAACTAACTTATTATGGGAGATACTCCATTATCTGGTTGATAAAATGGCAAAAATAGTAAAATTAGAAGTCAGCGATCTTCCCGGCTTGTATGTTATTGGCAAAAAAATTACCGTTGAAATGCCAAACAGGCCCGAAAAAAATCCGATTCCAAAATTCTGGGAGACCTGTTTTTCAGATAATACATTCGGACAACTAATGGATCAGAGGGACATTCTTTTCAATGATGCCTATGTTGGATGGATGACCGATTTTTCGATAGAGAACGGGACATTTACCTATATCTGTGGCATGTTGATGAATGCTGACCGGATCATCCAGGGCGATGTGTTTGTATCCAGGAAGATTGAACCTGTAAAAGTTGGTATCGGATGGTTACAGGGTTTTTCAGTTCCAGAGGTATGTTTTGCAGCACACGGTCTTATGGAAAACGCACTTAATGAGATAGGGTACACATGTGAAAACCCGTCATGGTGTATGGAGTTATATAATTGCCCGAGATTTACTAAGCCAGATGAAAACGGGGAGATTATTCTGGATTATTATGTCCCATGTACAAAAAAACCCGGGACTATCAGGAGATCTCTCTCATAAAAATATTTCAGTTCAACCGTTGAATAGGGCATATATCTCCTTTCCAATAATGAATGTACTTATTTGATATTCAGCTGTAATAAGTATGTTCTGAATGCATACCGATTCGCGGTTAAGAGAATAGGTCTCTTTGGATCTTTTATAGGAACAAAGCCAACCATATCAGTGATCTTAAGATACGTACGAAAAATAAAAATTTCACCTGTTTTTCACTAGACTCATTCAGTGATTTACTGGAGTGGGTGTCACCTCAATAACATATCAGGAAATTCAGTCAGGAAATGCTTCCTTCACCATTAGCACTGAAAAATCGGTAATAAGAACCCACTCAAAAAACATGGATTTTTGCTCAGATTATGGATTTCACTAATCACATAAGCAATCAAGACAATCATCAGGCTTTATCTTATAAGAGAGAAATATTTGTGAATTTCTCCGGTTTCTTCACATAATATCTATCTCTCTATCATCGGAATAAGGATCTCTTTTATATGATTTATTTTATCTGATTATCTTCTTAATTCTCCAAAGAGAATCACTTATTGGCATCACCACTTCTTATACGGAAGGAATTTTCCATTAAATTCAACAATTACTCTATCTCCTTTTGGATCCTCCTTTTTCTTAATATCCATCTCAAAATCTATAGCACTCATAATACCATCACCAAACATCTCATGGATAATAGCCTTCATGGGAACTCCATATATTGCCATTATTTCATAAAACCGGTAGATGAGCGGATCGGTAGGGACAATTGTTTCTAAAGCTCCTTTGTATGGGCACTCTTGAAGGATTTGAATACAAACCGGATTTAATTCAAGAAGTGATACAACCTTTTCAGCTTCTTCCTTACTCATGCTTGACTGTCCAAACAGAGCAGCCGCAACCCAAATCTTATGGCGACCTAGTTCGGCAGCCATTTTCTCAAAAGTAAGGCCTTTTTCCCGCATTGCATCAAGTATTAATTCAGTTACTTCTTCTCGTTTCAAAACATCACCAATATCATAAATCTAATTTTTCTTCTTAGCTTTCCTGTGAAAATACCAATACCGGGATATAATAATAACATAATAACTCAAATGCAATTTTTCAGAACATCGGTGCCGGTATTTTCATTACTTCAGATGTTAACCCAGGGTCCATCTTTGTTTATTTTGATATAATTCACGGTTTTGTTTAATTAGATCTGAAATTCTGATCTACCAATAATTACATTGTTTGGTATATGTTATTACAGGGATCAGATAGAACAATATTTCTATCTAAGCAATATATAGTTTTTTATATTGTCCGACTATTATTTTTATCGGGAATTTAAAAAAGAAGAGGAAATTCCGTCATAAATTTAATTTATTACGCTATTTATCTGTAAATCCTATAAATGAGACACCTGTACAATATCCATCCAATATGAGAATAACCATGGGACAGAAATTTCATGTTGGAAGAAAAATGGTGCCTTCGTTTTCATATCAGTAGTAATGTTTTCACAGTTTTCCGCTCCACCTCTGCTTCCCGTAGGCCTAATTATCTTCTACCAGAGTATTCGCACCGGGATCCATTTTTGGTATACAATACTTCCAACCGTATATCCCTGGACTGCGGTCGAATAACTCTGACCATATGTTATCTACAGGAATTATCATTCGTATCCTGCAAGGACTAATGTGGATCGATAAAAGAGGTGTAATTCAATTTAAAGTGAAAAACATGTGAATCGCCTGGAATTACAATCAGGAGATTCACGAAATTGCTTAAAGAATCTCTGAACATTACTCCCTGGCTGATTCAAGAAACTTACGGCAGAGATAAGGCTCGATGAAATCTCTTAACTCATCTGGTGAACAAGAATTCCGGCATTCCTGATATACCGTTTCAACTGATATCATGTGCTTTTCCATGAGTTCGCAGGGAAAATCATTACATAATCCACAATGTGGTATTTCTCTTTCCAGTACACAACAGCGTATAGGGCAGTCTCCCCCAATCCGGGAGGGTTTTTCATCATCAGGTTTCAGGCATCCGTCACAATGTATAGCTTCAGGAGGAATTTCAAGCCCATATATCTTGTTCCAGGTCATATGAACATGGTTACGATCAGAATCACCGTGGATATTTCCTTTGTATGCCTGACACGTACTGCAAAGAAATCCACACCTTGCACGAATTTCTCCGACTCCGGACTCACTGGGATTATTCACATCAATTTCAGGTAACTCGTCCATATAGTAATTAAATGGGTGAACAAAATATAACTTAAGGTAATTTGAATATACTTTAGAACATCTATGCGCAAAGATGAGATCGAAGAACGGATTATTCAGATAGAACAGAAACTTCGTGATTTGGGGACAATTCAACGTGAACAGGGAGAACTGATCCTTTCAGAACTTCGTTCATTTCAGAGTCTGTTTATTGAAGAAAAGATTGAAATAATGCGCAAACAGGTAATTAGCAGTCATCAACGTCTTCTTCTTGACCTAGTTCTTAATACGATTAAACATGAGTTTGAGTCAGTCTGTCCAAATCCATGTACCATGTTTGATCGGAATGAATGTATCGATTTTTTTATCTTCCGTCTTAAAGAAGCAGCAGAACGGATGGATCCTGATGAAGCTAATGAATTCCTCAAGATCCAGATCAAAACCGATGAAGATCTCGTAAAAAAATATCCCGAACTAGGGCATGAACCATGCCTATCCTGTTATCATGTTTACACTTATGAGAGGGATCAATTGATGAAGGCAATAGGAGAGTTATCACTGACCCGATCAAGTTTGAAACAGAATAATTCGATCTCCTTAATTTCAGACCTACCAGATAATGAAATAATCTCCACGATCATAGAACCACTATCTCATCCGGTCCGGTTTAACATGGTTAAGACGTTATCCAGGGGAGGTATGAGTTACAAAGAACTCAGTTTACTTACAGGATACAAGGGAGGTCATCTCCTCTTCCATATTACCAGGCTTATAGAAGCAGGGCTGGTAGTCAAAGATACATCATCAGGGCATTACATAATAACAAAAAAAGGTATGGGGCTTATGAATCTTATAAGAAAGATCTATTCGGGATTGTCACAATGAGACAGAGTCTTCCCCATCGTGATATCGGTTATTGTGGTTTTGATTATTGAGTTCATAAAAATTTCTGCCCAGTAAAAGTTTAATTCAGGTCTTAATAGATAATTGAATTTGCGACAGCAGGATCTACCACTTATTACTGACTTAAAGCATTGATCCAAGATGGATTATTATAGAACCTATCCCTGATTAATTATCTTTACCAGTTTTGTGATTGTATTAATATTCCTCATTGTTCCATCTTTGAGAATCCCTGGGAATTTTAGTCTGGATCTACCGATACCATCCGGGTAATAAATATATACTTCCCGCCTTCCGAGGACTATTTTTTCCCTGCCAGAAGTAATAAATTCAGATAATATCCTCTCATCTATTGGTTCCTTAACAAGATACACTCCGACTTTTGAACCAGGGGCATCTGGAAAAGGATTTTCATTTGCTATCTGTTCAAGATCAATACTATTACGGATTAATATGTTTATATCAGTTCCAAGGTTTTCTGATAATCCCGTTTTGATCTTCTCTGTGAGTTCATCTTCTGAAAAAGAACTTTTAAGGATAATATTTCCACTATTAAGATAGGTATGTGGATTTTCAAATCCAAAATCTGAAAAAATACCCGCTAGTTTTTTCATTGATATCATGGTGCTCCCACCAACATTTATACCCCGTAAAAAGACGATATAGATACTCATAGTCTAACGTTTTAGTATAAAGTATTGGATTTGATATTAAACTTACAATTGTGAAGAAAACCTGGTGGTAGATCTGTAATCGGAAATTTTATCAAGAGGGGCAGATTCAGGTAATTATCCGAGGATGATTGCATGATTAAATGGCTTTATGATCCACCAAACCACTCTTATGAATTAAAGAAAAAACATCCAACATTAAAGGATTGTACTTGTATTATTACCTATTAATGACTTGATAAAATTGACGGGCACAAATCAGATAATTGGTTAAGCCATTATTATTAGTACAGTAAAACTCATACGCCAAGAAGGATGAGTAAAGGATCATTTTCCCTCACTTACATCTCCTTAAAAACCAGAAATTACTATTTCAGAACCAGATGAAATCTGGGAGCCTTTTGTTTTACCGGATAATATATTGTTATCTCCGCTGAATTTGTCAGATAATTAATTGTATGTACTTCAATACGGTTTACAGGGAGCCCGGTCCTGGAAGTAAGATCTTTAATCATCTCTCCCCTAAGATTTTCATGAGTTAATTCAATCTTTTCATATATGATATTTTTGCTCTCCTCATAATAGAACCCAAATGTTCGTTCAAGCGCCCAAATAATCCCTATAATTAATATATTGGCAATAATCAGATCTGTATACTGCCCGCTCTCAAAGAAGAATGCATTTACCAGAGGCATTGCGACCATTACAAATAGATAAGTCATCTCCCTAATCGGGATTGACTGTGTTCTGTACCTTAATATTGAAAAGAGAGCAAATAGGCCGAATCCTACCCCAACAGATAATTGTATGCTTGTAAATAAGGTCATCACAACGTAAATGACCGAATTAAAAACCAGGAATGTAAAAATAAACTCCTGATTAGGTTTTTTGGGGGAATAGATACCCCTGATAATTATAAAAGCAAATAGCAGATTTACAAAAAAACCGACTAATAATTGCGTTTCTCCACTCATCTATACACACCAAAATTATTCTATAACAGAAACTTGTTTTTCAACCTGGGACTGACACATTATCATTATTGGTATCGGAAGAATGATGATGTTCTTCAATTATCGTCAGGATTTTACTTAATCCTGAAATTTCAAGCATTTCCTTGACTTTTCCCTGCACACCACAGAGAGAGAAGGAAAAACCACCAGCCTTTGATCCCTTTACAGTATCAATAATAGTACTGAGCCCTAAACTTGAGATATGGGTTACTTCGGTCAGGTCAAGAATTAAATGGGCAGGTTTGTGGGTTACAATATTACTCATGAGGATTTTCAGTTTTTCTGCTTTTTGATCTTCAATTCTTCCCTGAAACATTATAATAAGTTTAATATCCAGATTGTCGGAGTCATGGTTATCAGTAATCCTGATACACCCATTATCACTTTTCATAAAATTCTTATTGAGTAATGTAAATAAATATTTAACCCCTCACTTAATACAATACTATCATTATTCATATATATCTGATTGATTGCTGGTTGGTCAGGCGAATTATGTAATAAAACAGTATTTAGGGTTTATTCAGGGATTATCATGAAGAAGGAAAGGACAATTCCCATACCAAAGAACAAATATGATTATGAATCGATCATTCCTCTCGTCATGCCTGACGATGGTGTAACACCTGTTCTTGATTTCATCCGTTCTGCAAAGGATACTCTTCTGGTAAAACAGTTTTCCTTTACAGATCCTGATATACTGCACGAAATAATTGAGGCCCATAACCGTGGAGTAGTAATACATGTCATGTTAAATGAGAGAAGACCTGACAGAAGACAGGAAAACCTGGATTTTCGAAAAAAACTTGAAGATGTTGGGATCAGTGTTTCATGGACAAACCCACATTATCGTTACAGCCATGAGAAGACTATGGTAGCTGATGGAGAGAGAGCCCTAATATCAACATTTAACCTGAATCCTAAACATTTTGTTCATACAAGGGATTATGGGGTGATTATAAATTCAACACCTGAAGTTGCTGATATTATAGCCTGTTTTACTGCTGACTGGATGGGGACTGGATTTAATCCTGCACCTGAAACAAATCTCTTCTGGAGCGGACATAATTCAAGACTTAAAACACTAGAGTTTCTGGACTCTGCAACCCAGACTATTGATATTCAGCACCCGAAACTTGTTGATACTACGATCATAGAACGTTTACTGGAAGCATATGGTCGAGGAGTTAAAATCAGATTCCTTTGCGGGGGAAAGAAGGGGTTGAGTGATTATACATTAAGAGATACCCTGGCCTCATTCAGACTGTTAAAAAAATTTGGTATTCCGGTTTTTCGCATTAATAATGGCCTGCGGCTTCATACAAAATTTATCCTTGTGGATGGTAAATTAGGCCTTATCAGTTCAATGAATTTATGTCGCAATTCTTTTGAACACAGACGAGAAATAGGAATGTTTTTTAAAAAGTGCCATGCATTGGATCGGTTCAGAGAGACATTTGAAAAAGACTGGGGCACAGGTATCCCATGGGATATTCCTGATGCGATTACTGCCATAGAAATTAAAAGGGAGGATGAAGACAGAATAGATGATCCTGAATATACTGATGAATGATAAAAAAAGGCATTTTTTCCGTATTCAGGTTTTTTTCTACTCTTTTGAATTGCTAAAAAAGTATAATATGATCAAAATCTATGATAAATTATATGAATCCTCCCGGGGACTCTTGTGTACAGTCATCAGTTTTTACCACTCTGCTGGATGACGCCCGTTTTAATGGAAAACACAGAAAAATTTGGCTATTGTCCTCTATGGGGATCTTTTTGGATGGATTTGATCTTTTTATTCTTTCAATTGCTCTTCCGTTAATAATTCCTTATTTTGGGGCTACTCCTTTGGAGGCTGGATTGATTGGTGCCAGCGCCACTATCGGGGCAATATTTGGATCCATATTCGGAGGATATCTTACTGATAAATACGGGCGTAAAAAAATATTCCTTCTGGATCTTGGGATTTTTGTAATCTCGGCCATACTCTGTGGAATGGCATGGAGTATCAATAGTCTTATCTTGTTCAGGTTTATACTTGGAGTGGGAGTGGGGGCGGATTATCCGATCTGTGCCTCTTATGTGTCTGAGTTCATGCCGAAGAAGATTCGGGGAAGACTGCTTATTAGTTCATTTGCTTTTCAGGCCGTTGGAATATTTGCTGCTGCTGCTGTGGGACTTTTAATACTTCTTCTTTATCCGACTGAACTTTCGTGGCGTATGATGCTCCTTGTGGGAGCGATTCCTGCAACCCTCATTCTTGTGGCAAGAAGAGATATTCCTGAGAGTCCCAGGTGGCATATGAAGAGGGGTGAATTATTACATGCAATAAGAATCATATGCAAAACAGTATGCGGATTGCCAGAAGCCCTGAAAAACTGTATTTTGAAGTATAAAAACGAATTAAAAAACAGTATATACGAAGCTGAAGCACAAAATCCCCCTTTTTCTATCCTCTTCACTAAGGATATGAGAAGACGAACAATACTTGTAACAGTTCCATGGTTCCTGATGGATGTTGTCTTTTATGGTATCGGTATCTTTACCCCACTCTTCCTGGCCACACTCGCCTTTAAAGGAGAAGGTGTGGACTATATTGCAGATAATATTCTTGCATTACAAGGAACTGCATTTCTGGATATCTTTTTAATAATCGGATTTGTCCTGAATATTATCCTGATTGAACGAATCGGACGGATGAAACTTCAGATAATTGGGTTTGCAGGGATGATTGTAGGCCTTTTCATACTTGTAATTGCATCTTTGTTTAATTTTTCAACAATCTTTCTTCTTTTTTTAGGATTTACAATATATAATCTTCTTATGAATATGGGACCTAACGCTACTACTTTCATTCTCCCGGCAGAGTTATACCCTACGAAAATCCGAGCAACAGCACACGGATTTGCAGCAGGAATTGCTAAATTTGGAGCTGCAGTCGGGATAATTCTTGTTCCGGTAATTAACGAATTTTATGGGATTACCATAACTATGTCAGTTATGCTGATTCTGGTTCTGATCGCACTTATTACTACAGTTGTATGCAGAATCGAGACAGCGGGAAAGTCACTTGAGGATATTGCAGAGTAAGGCCTGCTTATTACAGGTTTATGATTACAATAACAGGAATATTTAAATGACTGGTGAAAGTCTTCTGTTATTGGGTTTCCTTCTAAATCTCCTTTTTGCAATAGTAATAGTCAGGGGACTTTATTGCCCAAAGATGCACAGTCAGGAGTTTTCACTCACATTTATTGTTTTTAATTCGATTGTTTATATCGTGATGATACTCTTTACTGCTATTCCATTAATGATAAGTGCTGGATTTGGTCTCTTTGCTTTATTTTCCATCCTGCTGTACAGTACCAAATCAGTACCAATAAGAGAGATGACCTACCTCTTTGTTATGGTCACAATACCGATGATAAATGCATTCTTTTTTGAGAATGGTCAATATTCCAATTTTATAATATCAGATCTGCTAATAATAGGGCTGATAGGGGTACTTGAAAAAACGTCTATCTTACACTATGAAGATAGAAAAAAGATGGTGTATGAGAGAATCGAACTGATCCATGAAGACCGAAGAGAAGAGATGATTAAAGATCTCATATCCCATACAAAACTGCGGGTAAGTCGTGTCGAAGTAAATTCAATTAATTATGTGAAGAATATAGCGGAAATCACAGTTTTTTATAATGAAAATCCCAGGATAACCCGGGTGCGCCTGAAGAAAAGAAAAAACTGATTTATTCATGTTTCAGATGATGTAGATAAGGTAAAAATTAATTTTTTATCAAGGATAATCATGTAACACCCTCATATGTAATTTAATAATTGTCAAACCATTGATAAAAAACAAAAAAGGAGACCGGTACTGAAAAAACTTACAGACCGGCCCGGTCAACAATCACATCTGCAACATGATCAGCACTGATAAAGGGGAAATCGGTTTCAGTCAATAATTTTCCTGCCTCACCAGCGGTCATCTTCAGGTCACCAACCTGACAAGTAGTATCAGCTCCAGCCGGGAAAGCTGCGAGCAATGCATCAGGTGTGTTTATGGGAAAGGTTGCATTTGAAAGAGCTCCGGAAATTTGTGCATGAATCTGTTCTTTTACTGTTGCCATTTTTATCACTCCTCAATCATCGATGCGACTTCACCTGCTGCATATGCAATCGGGCAATCGTCGCTATGTGTCTGACATCCAAAACATGCTGACTTGATCTTATCAAGAGAGTTCTCTGCTTTTTCCTTCGAAACCTCTGTACTGGTCCATTTCCATGTGGTCATTTATCTCACCTATACTACATCGCCTGTTTAATAAATATACTTAAGCGTCATTAAAATGACCTTACCAAAATGAGATACACTCTACTAACTCTAAAGGTTATCAGGTCATCCAACATACAACAAAGGGACACTTATGGACTATTCATCTGAATTATCTGCTCCTCTTGATTCAATTAAACAGGAACTCCATTCCTTGCGTGATGAATTGCGCAGGTTTATCGAACGGACTAACCAGATCCATGTTAATTCTATCATATCCGACCTTCGAAATGAATATTCAGGATTACTTGCGAATCACCAGGTTGAACAGGCATCAGATTGTCTTAATCATGCAATGGTTCATGAATGTAAAATGCATGATACGTGTTTTCAGGTATTTCTTGATTTTCTTACCACGACTTCAAAACATATCAGGAATGGGGAGATCACAGAAGAGATAGTAAAATCATACGAAAACCAACTTGAAGAACTTAAGAAGAAAGGACCTTTTAAAAAATGTGACGTATGTTTTACTGAAGTATACCGGTTGTTTGGAAAACAGGTTGATCTAATGAGATCGCTTGGAATTTTAAACAGGAAAGAGGTTGATACTATACCAATTGAAATAGCTGACGAGGATATCGTCTCTCAAATAATTGAACCTCTTGCTAGTACTAACAGGTTTCAGATAATCCAGGCAGTTTCCACTGATACAAAAACGTTTTCAGAACTCTCACATCTTACAAAACTTCGGGGAGGTAACCTTTTATTTCACATAAAAAAATTACAGGAGGCAGGAATGATAATACAAAGACATGAGAGAGGAGATTATATTATCACGGAAAAAGGGTTCCTGGTTCTAAGATCAGTTAGAGAAACTTATATGGATTTGCAAAAAATGAATGTTTAATACTAACTCACATTCTTTTTCCTGAAACTATCCCGATCAATTTATCAATTCAATGTTTTTCATAAAATACGTACAAGGGTATTACCTGGAAGGTCCCAACAGAAGTGACAAAACATTCATAAAATTTCAGCCATTTTCAAACCGTTCTATTGCCAGAGCGGTGAGATCAGCAAATATTTCAATAATTCTCCCTTCATCCGGGGAAATTACTTCGCCATTCTCTTCGGGTTTTATCCCAAGCACTCCCAGAACTCCTTTTCTGCTTTTAATCGGGATGAATCGTAACCTCGAAGCGTGAAGAGTATCGGTATCATACCCTGTAACCACATCTTTTGAGAACGCCCACATTGCAACTGCCATCTCATCCTCATTGATAGACAAATCCCTGGAAGAACCCTGAATTTTAAGAGATTGGTTATTTGCCAGGAAAATTACCGCCTGCCAGTTAAAGTTCTCTTCGATCTTTGAGATCACCATGGAAATGACCGATGTCATATCAGAGGCCCCAGTAAGATTTTTTGCAAGATTATAGAGCATCGCATTTTCCTTCTCCCTGGAATGAGCCGACATCGCATAGTCCTGAGCCTTTGAGATCAGGATGCTGATGATAATACCTACCAGAATCATTCCAGCAAAGGCAATGAGGTATTGTGTATCTGATACTCTGAATGTGTAATATGGAGGCACCAGGAAGAAATCAAACATCAAAACTCCAATTATTGAAGTGAAAATAGCAAGAAACAATCCACGCCGAAATGCTGCAATTACTACCGAAATAAGGTAAAACATCATCAAGTTTGTTTGTGAGATGAAATTTTTTGTTAACTCCCCAAAGATGGTTACTAGACTAACGAGAATTAAACTCTCCAGATATCTCCCAGGTAGAATTACTGGGATTAAAGCCTTATCTGAATAGGAGAGATATTTCTTATCTTTATCTACACTGCTCACTACATAAACATTAATTTCACCGCTTTTATGGATCATCTGATCAACAATTGATCCAAATATGAGTTCTTTCCATCTGGGTCTAAGTGTTTTGCCGATTACAATCCTGGTGATATTATGCTTTTTTGCATAGTCGATCAATGTATCAGGAATATTAAGGCCAAATAGGGTTTCCGTCTTCCCGCCAAGACTTTCTGCCAGTTTGATGTTTTTGAAGATCTGTTCTTTATTAGCCTTTGAAAGACGGTGATGCATAGGAGTTTCGACATAAACTGCTCTCCAGTCTATATTTATCCGATCTGCCTGTCTTTTTGTGGTACGGATAAGTTTTTCAGAAAGAGGACTAGGTCCGATAGAAACAAGAAGATGTTCAGACACAGACCACGGTCCTGGAATTGACCGTGTCTGCATATACTCAAGCATCTGATTATCAACCCGATCTGCGGTTTTTCGAAGTGATAATTCACGAAGAGCAAAGAGATTTCCTTCATTAAAAAATTGATCAATTGCCTTGGTAGCCACATCAGGGACATAGACCTTTCCCTCTTTCAACCGTGTTCGAAGTTCAGGTGGAGGAATATCCATAAGTTCGATCTCATTAGCCTCATCAAGAATCCGATCTGGGACTGTTTCCTTTACGATAACAGAAGTAATTTGTGCAACCACATCACGAAGACTCTCCAGATGCTGAATATTAAGAGTAGTATAAACATCTATCCCAGCCGAAAGAATCTCTTCGACGTCCAGGTACCGTTTAGCATGCCTGAATCCCGGGGGATTTGTATGGGCAAGTTCATCGATTAGAACCAGTTCCGGATGTTCTGTAAGGATCGCATCAAGATCAATTTCAGAAAGAAGAGTGGATTTATAGTTAACATTAAGACGGGGTATTAAGGGGAGACCCAGAACAAGGGCATCAGTATCTGATCTCCCATGGGTCTCCACGTATCCTATCCTGATATCCACCCCATCATCGAGACGTTCATGAGCTGCTTTCAGCATCCCATAGGTCTTCCCGACTCCTGCTGCATAGCCGAGAAATATTTTTAATTTTCCCTTATTTTCTCTGATTTCTTCTTTTTGTATCTGCGAAAGCAATGTATCCGGGTCAGGCCTGTCATCATCCATACTCATCCCATACCAGAAATGACAAAGATCAGGTCTATGAGTTTAATACCGATAAACGGAGTAATAACCCCCCCTACCCCATAAATAAGGATATTATTCCTAAGTGCCTCATCAGCGGTCATAGGTTTATACTTTACTCCCCTAAGAGCAAGAGGAATGAGAAACACAATAATGAGTGCATTAAAAATTACCGCTGAAAGGATCGCCTGGTGAAGACCCATGATATTAAGGATTGCAAGTGCAGGATATGTTCCAACAAAAGCAGCTGGGATAATGGCAAAATACTTGGCGATATCATTTGCAATACTAAAGGTCGTCAGAGATCCCCGTGTCATTAATAATTGTTTGCCGATCTCAACAATCTCAATTAATTTGGTTGGATTACTATCGAGATCAACCATATTCGCAGCTTCTCTGGCTGGTTGCGTTCCTGTGTTCATCGCTACTGCCACATCAGCCTGGGCGAGAGCCGGAGCATCGTTGGTACCATCCCCTGTCATGGCAACCAATCGGCCATCCTCCTGATACTCACGGATAAGTTTTAGTTTACTCTCCGGAGTTGCCTCGGCAAGGAAATCATCAACTCCGGCTTCTGCAGCAATTGTTGCTGCGGTAAGCCGGTTATCACCAGTGATCATTATAGTCTTAATACCCATATGCCTGAGCTGTGCAAATCGCTCTTTAATCCCACCTTTGACAATATCTTTCAGATATATTACACCTAGTGCCCTCCCATTTTTCGTTACCACGAGCGGGGTTCCGCCGGAACGAGAAATTTCATCGACTTTTATAATAAGTTCCTCAGATACCTGGTAACCCGATTCTTTCATATACGAGAATACTGCTTCTGCGGCTCCTTTCCGAATTTCTGTCTGATTATAATCTACTCCACTCATGCGGGTATGACTGGAGAACGGGATAAATTTCATCTCATAGGTGTCGTCATGGGCCCCGACCGTCCTTCCCCTAAGGCCATATTTTTCTTTTGCCAGGACTACGATACTCCGACCTTCAGGAGTTTCATCTGCGAGCGAAGCAAGTTGTGCAACTTCGGCAAGATTGGAGATATCAGTCCCATCAACAGGGATGAATCCTACCGCCTCCCGGTTCCCAAGGGTTATAGTTCCTGTCTTATCAAGGAGAAGAACATCCACATCTCCGGCTGCTTCAATTGCCCGGCCTGATGTAGTTATAACATTTCTCCGAATCAACCGATCCATTCCGGCTATACCAATAGCGCTGAGCAGACCTCCGATGGTGGTCGGAGCCAGGCAAACCAGGAGGGCTATAAGAATCGTAACACTTACCACAGTCCCGTAGCCCGAAGCCTTTACGCTATACCACGAGAAGGCATAGAGAGTGGAACATACAAAGATGAAGATCACAGTAAGACTGATGAGAAGAATATTCAACGCTATCTCATTAGGAGTCTTCTGACGCTTTGCTCCTTCTATAAGCGAGATCATCTTATCCAGAAATCCTTCTCCCGGGTTTGCTGTGACTCTTACGACCAGCCAGTCCGAAAGAACAGTAGTACCTCCGGTGACTGCACTTCGATCTCCTCCTGCTTCACGGATAACCGGTGCACTCTCCCCAGTTATGGCACTCTCATTTACTGATGCGATACCTTGGATAATCTCCCCGTCAACAGGAATGATTTCTCCTGCTGCTACCAGGAAGAGATCATCTTTTTTGAGTTCCGATGAAGAGATTTGTTCACAGATTGAGGCCTGGGGAACCGTGTTTTGAACAGGTTTGTAGTGAAATGGCAGGCGGTTTGCCAGTGTATCCTGTCGCATCTGTCTGAGAGCCTGAGCCTGAGCCTTTCCTCTCCCTTCAGCAAGAGCTTCGGCAAAGTTTGCAAAAAGGACGGTAAACCAGAGCCAGAGGGAGACCATTCCTACAAACAATGCGGACTCATCCCCAATTCTGAAAATAGCCAATAGCCAGAAGAAGGTCGTGAGTACACTGCCTACCTCTACCATAAACATGACCGGATTTTTGATCATGAGTCGTGGATCGAGTTTAATGAACGCTTCACGCGTTGCACTCATGTATATCTCTTTAGATGATGTTTTATGACGGGATTGAAGTCCAGTATCAGACATGTCAGATACCTCCCATCAGGATCAGATATTCAGCAACCGGACCTAGTGCCAGTGCCGGTAGGAAACTGAGTATTCCGACACTTACAATAACAAACACCAGCCAGATAATAAAAAGCGGGCGGTGATCCTGAAGTGTTCCTTCCGAAGGTGGGACAATCTTCTTTTGAACAAACAATCCTGCAAGTGCAAGGAGAAGAATAAGCATCGGGTATCTCCCTACAAACATCTCAAGGGCAAGAGCACAATTATAAAATAGTGTATTCGCGCTTAATCCCCCAAATGCGCTGCCATTGTTGCCGACTGCAGAAGAGAATGCGTATAATATCTCTGATAATCCATGAGCTCCGGGATTTAAGACCGAAGAGGTTCCTGCATCAAGCATGACCGCGACTGCTGTACCGATCAGGATTGCTACTATCGGGATGAGAATGATGACAGCAGCAAGTGTCATCTCATGAGGTTCAATCTTTTTTCCAAGGTATTCCGGTGTCCTACCAACCATCAGCCCGGCTATAAACATCGCTATGATAACATAGATTATCATAACACCGAGACCCGAACCAACTCCGCCAAAAACAATCTCTCCAAACTGGATCATCATAAGCGGTATCATTCCACCAAGAGGAGTGAACGAATCGTGCATCGAATTTACAGCGCCACATGAAGTTGCAGTCGTAGCCACTGCAAAGAGAGCACTATTGAGGATACCAAAGCGTACCTCTTTTCCTTCCATGTTTCCTCCTGGTTGCAGGGCAGAAGATGTCTGATCTACTCCGCTAATTCCCAGAAGAGGATTACCCGCCTGTTCGACCCAGAAACAGATTCCAATCAACGGGATAAAAATAAGTGTCATAGCAATCAGAAGGGCGATTCCTTTTTTGACTGAACCAATCATCCTTCCAAATGTATAGCACAAGCCTGCCGGAATGAGAAGAAGTCCAAGAATCTCAAGAAAATTTGAAAGTGGTGTCGGATTTTCGTAGGGATGGGCAGAGTTAACATTAAAGTATCCCCCTCCATTCGTACCGAGTAATTTAATTGCGATTTGAGATGCTGCAGGTCCCTGTGGAAGAACCTGAGTGGCAGTAACCACTGATCCGTTATCGGTGAGAGGGTCAAGGAGCGGGACTGTTACCGGAGCGTCAAAGTTCTGGACTGACCCCTGGGATACTAAAATAACTGAAAGTACTATACTTAACGGGAGCAGAATCCAGACACTACGGAGAAGAAGCACCCAGAAATTACCTATAAATCCTGTTTGTTTACGGGAGAATCCATAAATGAGGGCAATGAGGACCGCCATCCCGGTTGCCGAAGAAAGGAAATTCTGCACAGTCAGGCCTATCATCTGGGTCAGATAACTCAGGGTAGTCTCACCGGAATAAGCCTGCCAGTTGGTATTTGTTGCAAAACTCACTGCTGTGTTCAGAGAAAGATCGGGAGCAACTCCACCTAGCCCGATGGGATTTAATGGAAGATACTGTTGGGTTAACTGGAGCAAAAATACGACCAATATTCCCAGGATATTAAATACCATCAAAGAAATGGCAAAGGTTTTCCAGTCCATCTCTTCGTCTGCCCTGATCCCTGCTGTTTTTAAAATCCATCTTTCGACAGGAGCAATAATTCGGGTAAGAAATGTTGTTTCTCCCTGGTAGATACGGGCCATAAACCGGCCAATTGGAACCACCAGTAAAAAGAGCACGACAAAGAAGAGCCCAAATTGCAGCCAATCAGAATCTCTGATGCCAAAAACATTTGCTGTATTATCAGAAAGACTTTTTACTGTGTCAGAGGAGAGTAATTGCTTCCCAGACTGACTGGATATCTGATACTTATCCAGTGCCTGGTTCAGGAGCAGAAAATTGACCCGGCTTTCCCCTAGGACGCCAAACTGTGGGCCCTGAATATGCTGGTTCACTAGTGCGGTAAGTTCTTCCTCCCCGATTCCGCGTATCTTTGCAATTCGTGGAATCTGGTAATAAGCTGAGGCTACACTTATGTCAGGGTCCAGGCCACTTCCTGAAGATGTGACAAGATCAATAGGAATGAGTTTTGCAGTGTCAGGGTTTTCAGTATGCAATGCATCAACCGATGCGGAAACCCGATTTTTCAGTTCTGGATTGGTCGGACCAAGGTTCGAACCAGACGAAAGACCTGAATTATATGCCGGAGAAGTAGCCGAGGGTCTTCCCCTGAAATATTTGTCCGAAGAAAACGGTTGGCCAATGAGAGCAGACCCGGAATACTTTCCCTCAACTATGATCAGGCTTCCATGAGCCTGCCAGGGAAACGCCACCTCTGCAATTCCGGTAACAAACAGGGGATATGCAATTCCGGTTATGATCGTGAGCAATACAAAGATAATTATCGCAGGTTTTATCTGACTGATAATTTTAAATACTGAACTGTTTAGTTGCACAAAACTCATCCCTTACTAAGGAAATGAACGTAATCGCAAATCTTAGGTAATAATCAGGAGGGATAATAGTTTTCTTATCCCCTATAAAAAGTATGGACAAAAAATTGTAAATAGGAGATATTTATCGAAATTTTAAAGGGATATTATTCACTTATAATTGCGTGACTCATCTTCATAAAAGTCGGGCTTTTTCCGGATAATCATCATCACGGCATGTTCTCCATTCCAGGGAATCTCTCCAATCCAGAGATCGCCCCGGAGATATCTGGCACCTTTGGGTCTGATACCTATATCTGATAATTCGATTTTAGCTCCTTCAGCAGCCTTCGTAATACTTGAGGTGAGCAAATCCAGGGCTTCAGGATCAAAGAGATAGAACCAGTCACCTTTAGTAGCTACACCCTTATTTAGTTCAAAGAGATCGAGGCCAGCCGGATTGATATACTGAATTGTTTTACCAATGAGTATTATTACTGCATCGGGAGATGATTCAATCATACTCTGGTATCGTTCTTCGCTAATCTGCAAGAGTAATTCTGTTCTTTTGTTCCTCCAGATCAGGATCGCAGAAATCACCAGTAAAACACTGAAAAATATTCTGTTCACCAGGGCATAGAACTCTGACATATCCCGTGGTGATATGAAGAAACTTATACAGATAAGGAGTATGGATGTGCCTGCCACCGCAAAAGGACTATATTGCCATCTGATATAGAGAGTAAAAAAGAGGGGGATGAAATAGAGTATCCAGGTCATCAGGCCGAGCGGTGTGGTAATATCTGAATAAAAAATCAGTGTGATGGCGATGATGATCAGAGAGACAATTTGGATTAGATCTTCCCTGACTGGTGGGGTTTCAGTTCCTGTTACCATAATACAACATTAATCAGATGGGATAAATCTCTGATGGTTAAAATCGTAAAAGGGTCTCTTTAAATTTAATAGAAGAATTCTAATAATTGGAACTGACGAGGTTATCCGGAATATGTTACTTGATAAAAAAAATTTATCGGACAAATCACCTGGAAAGGGTTGAATCGACATAAGGGAAATCGGAATGACCTGATTAACCGCTCCACATATTATGCATAAGTATGCACAACAACATCTCTCTTTGTATTTATTTAAGCAATGAATCATAAGCCCACTTTAAAAGCCCGGATTTATGATTGATGTGATCTATAAAGGGAGCCTTGAGAGCAATCGGATCTATTGTTACCAATCCATCTCCCTCCTGATTAGAATTTACCACCAGGACGGCAATCCTGTTTATCACCGTTGCGCTGATAAGAAATTACCGTCCATCTCTCTGATCATATTTTCACCCTGTATTTCACAAAGTCGTGAAATGTCATATTCCTGGATATGAAACCGGAAGATCTCATCGTAATGTTTCTAACTATATAAGTACTAGGACATCATACCCGGGCAGTTCAAATCCATACCACTGGTCTGACCGGGATCGGTTGTTTTGCCGGCGGGCTTGCTGACATTTTTGTCCCTGATCCCTATTTATCTCCGCGAGTTTAAAAAGAGCTGAGGTAATATAATGCCTGTAATTACGATTGATCTTTGGCCAGTAAGCCCTGAAATAAAAGCTGAATTAATCCAAAAACTGACAAAAATCGCGTCAGATATAACAAACCTGCCACAATCCGCGTTTTTTGTCTATGTACGGGAGTATCCAACTGAGTCTATCGGTGTGGGTGGAATTCCGCTCTCACAGCAAAAATTATCTTCAAATGCGGGGACTCCTCCCGATCTCACTGAACAGGGGTAACCCTGTCATCATATCCATAATATCACTTCCACATTATTTGTTGATAGCAGAATACCGGATTTATTATAAGGAGTAGTGAGGTCTTTTATGATACCTATAAACCAGTATTACTGTTCGGTTTATCCAAAAAGTGAATATAACGACTGGTAATTAACCTGTTGCTCCGTACATTATCCTTTTGTTTCCGGGGGAAGTAGTTCCGGCATTTTTCCAGGATAAGGTTTTTTTCCGGCTCTGCCGGCCCTGCAGTTTGATTATCGGAATCTTATCCGAAAACCAGTCAAAAAAACAAAACACAACAGTTAACATATCGGCACCCGGAATACCGGTATATGAATAAAAAACGGATGTATGTCTGTTCGGTCGAGGCAGCAATGGACGTGATCGGAGGGAAATGGAAACCGCTTATTCTCTGGAAAATTAAGGACGCCCCACTCCGTTTCGGGGAAATTCAGGAAAAACTACCAAATATCTCTCAGAAAATGCTCACCCGGCAGCTCAGGGCTCTCGAAGAAGATCGCCTGGTTTCCCGAATTGATTATCCTGGTATGCCCCCCCGCGTTGAGTATTCCCTGACAGCGCGAGGACAGACTGTCATACCGCTCCTCATGTCACTAAAAGACTGGGCAAACGAGGAACTCGCAGACCAGATCAACGAAATCAGGTAACTTAGGTAACCTGGCTTTTCCCCATATCGGGATTGTCTATTTACCAGCCAGGTTTGCTGACATTTTGTCCCTGATCCATATGTACCTTCACGAGGCCCCGATCAGGAGTACCCATCGGAATGGGGACTCTGCCGGGTCTGGAACCACCCGGAAATCACGATTATATAATTCCTTACTCATCACAATTAAAAAGGGAAACCATAATCTGGCAATATCCGGTTTTTGAAGGCATAGTATTACTACTTCCTGCAGTCAGATGGGTAACATTATAACCCTGACAGTTTTTTCCGGATATTTTCTGTCCGAAATTAAGATATTAATATTCACGTGATTACTGGTCTTTCACATTACTCATCTCAGCATACTTCCCTTTTCTTTCCATTAACTCATCGTGTGTTCCTTCCTCGACTATCCTACCCTTCTCAATAACCACGATATTATTCGCATTTTTTATCGTTGTTAGACGATGCGCAATAACAAGAGTAGTACACTCTTTTGCAACCTCATCAATTGCTTTCTGCACAGCACTCTCAGAAATATTATCCAGAGCACTGGTTGCTTCATCCAATATCAATAACTCAGGCCGGCGTATCATCGCCCTTGCAATTACTATCCTCTGTTTCTCTCCGCCGGATAGAGTCACACCCTGATCACCGACTAATGTATCATATCCACTAGGTAATCCCAGGATAAAATCATGGGCATGTGCCAGTTTTGCAGCCTCGATTACTTCACTATCAGTAAAATTTCCACCAAAAAGAATATTCTCCCTTATGCTTGTGTTAAATACAAAAGGTTCCTGGCTCACATAACCAACAATATCACGATAGGTATCTACGTCATACTCTTTCAGATCTTTTCCATTTACTATAATTTTTCCGGATCCTGGATCATATAATCGCAGGAGAAGAGTTGATATCGTTGATTTCCCTGAACCTGAAGGCCCTACTAGTGCCGTCATGGATCCGTTTTTTATCCGCATTGAAATCTGATGAAGGACTTTTACATGTCCATATGAGAAACTGATATCATCAAGGATAATATCCGACTTAATCTCGTTGCAGATTTGCTTCCCATTAGATAAATTATGGTACCTGTTTTCATTAAGGGTTGAATAAATAACAGAAATATGGGGAGAAAAATTTTTTAGTTCGAGTTTATATGTACCCATGTTCATAAATTTTGGCAGTATCTTCATCATTCCCGCTGCAAATGTCCCAAGAATAGGTATTATGGCAAGGAAATTATCTGCATAATAGATATAGAGAAGCAGTACGATTACTCCCAAAGTGATGTAAAATAATGAATTTATGGCAATTATTGGAATCCTCTGGATAAACATTAACTCTGCAAAACGATCCCAGTAGACCTTTAAAGCCTCAACATACTGTATGCCCCAGTAATCTGAAGCATTTAATGCCCTTATTGGTTTAATCCCGGTTATAAACTCATTAATCACTTTATTTTCTGACTGGCCCGATGCTATCTGGAGATTCCCAAGTTTTTCAGATACACTTTTTCCAATTAAATTAATGAAAAGATAAAAGATTCCACCCCCGATTATGACCAGGACCAAACCTCCTGGAGATATCAGAAACAGCATTGCAATTACCAGTATAGATGTAATAAGATCCGTACATAAACTTAGAATCCTGTCGTATGTCTGCTGAACATAATATGGACTCTGGTTAAAGAGGTTAATCAAATCACCCTGCCTGGTATCTACGAAAAACTTATAATCATTTGAATTTATTTTAGTAAATATCGCCTTTTTCGTATTGATGATCATTTCACGCTGGAAGATAAAGGCTATCTTCCAGTATATCAGTTGTAGACAAAGTGATGTTCCTGTTAGAATTACAAAGAGTATGCCGAGATGAACAAACTGTGAACCAATCGGGATCTTTGAACTGATACTTTCGATTAAACCGTATAGAGGAATGGATTCAGCAGTAATCTGAAAGCCTACCGAGAGCATAGGATATAATAGTGCAATACTTCCTGCATCGATAAGCCCGATAATTAAGGCTATTACAAAAAGGAAAACCAGATAATACTCGTATCCTTTTACGAAAAAACGAAGCTGATTAAGATACTCTTTGGATGTAACCATTACTAATATATTTTTGCTCTTAATTGCGTATTAAATCATTTAGAGATACATAGGTTTTCTTACTTAGTTTTCGATCAAATTACTCATGCATCCGATTCTTCGAATTTTAAGAGAAAACTATATCTAGTAAAAAACCGACTAGGACATACCATAAGGGGGGTGGTTCTAATGGTTATACCTGATATGAAAAAAATTCTTGAATTAAAGAAGGCCGCAATGAAAAGATGTGAAGAGAGGATCAATGAAGCAGCCAGTCGCCCGCCCTGCCAGAAGAATCATGAAGAAACCCCTGAATATGGGGTAACCATAAAATTGAAAAAGAAATATGGGCTTTGAATGATAATTATGGAACCTGAACATTCATTATTGAATCAGATCTCCAGGAAAGAGGTAGAACTGAAGGAACAATATTACGATATTTGTCGTGAGGCAGAAAAAAAAATACATGATGCCAGAGAAAGGGCAAGAAAGATCATAGGCGATGCAGAAAAGGAAGGGGCATTAGAGGAAGCTGTGTACCTTGAAAAAGGCTATAAAGAACTTGCAGCTCAAATAGAAAGAATAATTAAGACCGGTAAAGCAGAAGAAGAAAAAATACGTCAAAAAGGTGAAAAAAATATAAAAAAGGCTGCCGATAGAATAGCAGAAATTATTATCAAGGGGTAAATATGCTGCAAAAGATGAAGAGAATCCTTGTTGTGGGTCCAAAGTCGGACTATATGGGTATTATCGATGAGCTCTACGAAGCGGGAACTCTTCATCTGGAGGATGTAGTAAAGGAATATTCAATAGATGTTCCTGTTTTACCAATGGAAGTATATAATACTGATGATATTTCCTCTCTCCTGATTAAGCTTAGAGGGTTTATTTCAGTTCTATCTCAGGGAAATCATACTAAAAATATTTCGTTAAAGGGTTCAGTGGACTATTCTGATTTAACATGGGATGAAGTCACAGATGAAGGATTGGAAATATCCGAAGAGATAGAATTGGAATTAAAAACACTTGAAGCAAGAAAATTAGAATTGGAAGTTTCAAAAAATACACTTTCACGATATAAAAAGATAATCCAGAAGATCTCACCCCTTGAAGCGCATCTGCCGCGACTGGAAGGATTTGAGGTTACAATCCTTATAATCCTTAAAGAGTTTGAATCAGTATTACAGGTAATTAAACCATTCCTATCAGAAATAACGCATAACCAGTTTGAATTTATCAGTGCAGATCTTGATGAGAAGAATATTGCAGTAATCTGTGTCTTCAACAAACGGTATGCAACTAAGGTGCATGATTTTTTATATTCAAAAAATGTAAATGAAGTCAGAATTCCTCAGGAATATACAAACATGCCACTAAATGAGGCACTTTTCCTGATAGACGAGGATATGAAAAAGATTTTAAATGAGATTGAGGAGATAAATCAAAAAATAACAGATATATCCTCAAAATATTTAAAAAGACTCCAGGATCTGGAATATCTTCTGGCACAAAGATTTGAGGAGATTTCTTCATATAAGAAATTCGGCCAGACTGATTATACTTTCATTGTGTCAGGATGGATCCCAAGAAAATTTATCAATAAAACTATTAGGCGGTTGTCTGATAAATTTGGCGATAAGGTAGTAGTAAAAGTCCAGCCTGATGATAATAAAAAGCTTGAAGAAGCACCTGTATTTTTCGACAATCCATTTTGGGTAAAACCATTTGAATTCTTTATGCTTATTGTAAAGCCTCCGATGTATAGGGAATTTGATCCGACACCAATATTGGCAATATTTTTTCCCCTGTTTTTTGGGCTTATTGTCGGGGATATCGGATATGGGATTGTTATTTTAGTGTTTAGCCTGTTAATTCACTATTATTTCAGAAAAATCCGCTGGCTCTCTCAAATTACAAGTATTCTTATTATTTCATCTATTCCGACAATAATATTCGGGTACATTTTCGGAGAATTTTTTGGGGATTTCGGGGAGCATATGGGTTGGCTTGAGCCACTGACTCTCTTTGGGATAACTTGGAACAGAATGGAATCTATTATTCCATTACTTATTCTGACAATTGGGATTGGCGTATTCCATGTGTATCTGGGGCTTTCCCTGGGGATATATAATGCCGTGAGACATCACCATCCAAAGCATATTTTAGAAAAACTGGGTATGATGGGTACTGTATCCGGTATTATTCTGTTTATTTTATTTTTTGCTGAACAGGTTCCAGAATCATACTTGATATTTATAGCGTTATTAACCCTCGTCTCAATAGGATGCCTGATTTATGGAGGAGGAATGATGGGGGTGATAGAAATCATGGGAACTCTTGGAAATATCATGTCTTACGCCCGTCTTATGGCAATTGGGCTTGCTTCTGTTGTACTTGCAATAGTTGCAAACCAGCTTGCAGATGAGATGGGCATATTAATTCTCGGAGTAGTTGTCGCTATTCTTCTTCATACCTTAAATATTATGCTTGCCATGTTCAGCCCGTCTATTCATTCTGTAAGGCTTCATGTCGTTGAATTCTTCTCAAAATTTTATAAAGGTGGAGGTGTACCTTATAACCCTTTTGGCAGAGAACGAACCTAAATTTACTTAATACCTTTTTTCATAGAACGAAAACTATATCTCTAGTCACTGTACATCATCGTTGAGAAATTATGACTGGATGGGAAGTTCCTATTGGTGCTGCGATTGCTTTCGCTGCAGGTGCAATCGCAACAGGTATAGCTCAGTCAAGAATTGGAGCCGCTGGTGCAGGCACTATTGCAGAAAAACCAGAAACATCAGGGATTATGATAGTCCTTGAAGCAATTCCCGAAACATTGGTTATCCTGGGCTTTGTTGTAGCTGCCATGATAATTATCATGGTTAAGTAGTTCATACCGGAATTAAAGAGGAGTTCTGCAGTTTATGGCATATGAAGACCTGATAAAATCCATTGAAACAGCAGCGGATGAAAAAAACAAGGAGATTATTCGCAATACTGAACTTGAGATTGATGAAATCCTACAAAAGGCGGAGACAGAGTCAACGGCCATACGCAGCCAGTACCTTGAAAAAGCAAGACAGACATTATTGATGGAATCAAACCGTCAGATTTTCAGGGCACATCAGGATGTCAAATACGAGATATCTCAAATCAAGGAGGATATTATCAACCGGGCGTTTGTTGAAGGGCTTAAGGAACTTGAAAACATCAGAATGCGTTCTGATTATACAGTCCTCTATTCATGTCTGATCCAGGATATTATTAGTGCACTCCCTGATGAAGATGTGACCCTGCATATCGACCCTGCTGATAAAGAGGTATGCAGGAAGATTTTACTTGATTTCGATCTTTCCTGTAAGGTTGAAGAGGACTTTTCTACTCCCTTTGGACTTTACGCAGTCTGTTCTGATGGTAGGCTGGTTGCCCACAATAACATGGATTCCAGAGTAAGTGCCATTCGGGAAGCATGTGGTATGGAGATCAACTCAATATTGTTTGGAGAACCTGATGGATAATGAGTACGTTAATGCCAGGGTGAAGGGGATGTATTCACGACTCCTTACAAAAGGAGTATATAGTGCATTGATATTAAAGCCGGATATCAGTAGTTTTATCAAGGCAATGGATGATACACCCTACCACGAAGATATTGAGAGAGCACTTGTTACAAAATCAGGATTATCTGCTATCGAAGAGGCACTAAGACATAACCTGGTCAGAACAATCAGAAAAATTAGTACACTTCTCAATGGAGAGCCGGGAGAAAAATATGTCGGGATCTTTTCTTCCCATTGGGATGTTCATAACCTTAAAACCATATTGCGAGGAAAACAGATTCAGATATCCCCTCAAGAGATCCAGGAATGTCTGGTCCCCGCAGGCAGATTTGATAAGGCCCTTCTGACTGAGTTGATAAACCAGCCAAATGTCCGTTCTGTCATCGATCTCCTTGCAACATGGGAGGAAGAGTATGCCGTTCCCCTGATACAGGTTTTTCCGGATTATGCCTCTAAAGGCGATCTCGTTATTCTGGAGAATGCTCTTGACAAGTATTATTACGAACACTCTTTGGTCCTTGTAAAAGGAAAATCTCATGACGATAAGATAATCCGTAATCTGATCTCCAAAGAAATCGATCTTATCAACCTTAAAACAATTATGATGATGGTCCGGGACAGGGTTGATCCTGAAGTTGCATTAACAGTAATCTTAAAAGGAGGGGATATCATTGATGAAAAAACGGCACTTGTATTGCTTAATCTGAAGACAATCCCTGAAATCATTGATTATCTGCATCAGACCAGATACCGGTTTGTTATGGATTCTGAAAGGTCGGTAGAAGAGGAAGTGAAGATCTCTTTTTATGAACACCTTCTTGATAATTACCTTATAAAAAATGCTGTAAAACTGTATCGGGGAGATCCTCTGTCAGTAACCGTCGTAATCGGATACCTTTGGGCAAAATATACTGAAGTAATGAATCTTCGGATTATTGCAAGATGTAAAGATGCATATTTCCCTCCGGAAGAGATGGAAGCCGAGATGGTTTATGTATAGACTTATTGTCATTACTGATTCTGACTCTGCAACAGGTTATCGTCTTGCCGGGGCTGAGGTATTAGAAGCGGATAACCCAAAAGAGGCGGCGGTTAAGTTCTCAGATGTGATAGGTAGCGAGGATGCCGGTATAATTGCTATTCGGGAGGATTTTCTGGCTGATATTGATAAAAAAATTTACGAAAAGATTGAACGTTGTTTTCATCCGATAGTGATTCCTATTCCTGCCCCGAGAGAAAAGGAAAGATCTCAGGGTTATGTTGAGAAACTACTCAGGAGAGCCATCGGATATAATGTGGTGATGAGGAGCTGATATGATAATAGGAAAGATATCAAGGATTTCCGGACCGGTAATTACAGCTGAAGATATGAAAGGATCACGGATGTATGATGTGGTTTATGTAGGAGATGCAGAACTTCCTGGTGAGATTATCAGGCTTGAAGGCGATGAGGCTGTAATCCAGGTTTATGAAGATACTAACGGGCTATTATTAAATGAGCCGGTAAAAAATACTGGACTTCCCCTCTCAGTAGAACTAGGCCCCGGTCTTCTTTCATCAATATACGACGGTGTACAGCGTCCCCTTCCCGTTCTGTATGAAAAGAGTGGTAATTACATAAAACGGGGGATTATGGCTCCCGGTCTTGACAGAACGAGAAAATGGATGTTTGTCCCTGAAGTAAAAGAAGGCGATCAGGTTCGTCCCGGAGACTGTTTAGGGATAGTTAACGAATTTCACATAATTCATAAAATTATGGTCCCTCCCGATATTTCCGGTACAATCAAAACGGTTGAAAAGGGTGAATATACAGTATTAGATACAATCTGCACCCTTGATAATGGTAAAACCATTACAATGCTTCAGAACTGGCCGGTAAGAAAAGGAAGGCCATTTAATAAACGACTTGATCCTGAAGTCCCCCTTCTTACCGGCCAGAGGATCTTTGATTCTATGTTTCCACTTGTAAAAGGTGGGACTGCAATGATTCCCGGCGGGTTTGGGACAGGAAAGACAGTATCAGAACAGACACTTGCGAAATGGGCTGACACACAGATCGTGGTATATATCGGATGTGGTGAACGGGGAAATGAGATGACAGATGTACTTGCGGATTTTCCCGAACTTATCGATCCTTCGACAGGTTATCCCCTTATTGAACGGACGATAATGATAGCCAACACATCCAATATGCCGGTAGCAGCCCGGGAAGCTTCAATTTATACCGGAATTACCCTTGCAGAGTATTACCGCGATATGGGCTACGATGTGGCTTTACTTGCTGATTCAACTTCCCGCTGGGGAGAAGCCCTTCGTGAAGTATCAGGAAGGCTGGAAGAGATGCCAGGAGAAGAAGGATATCCGGCCTACCTTGCAACCCGGCTGGCTGCTTTCTATGAAAGAGCCGGGCGGGTTATCTGTCTTGGCAACGGGGAGAGGAAAGGATCAATTACGATTATTGGTGCAGTATCACCTCCTGGAGGAGATTTTTCTGAGCCAATTACCCAAAACACTCTTCGCATTGCCGGGACCTTCTGGGCCCTGGATGCAAATCTTGCATATCGCAGGCATTATCCATCAGTAAACTGGATAAGAAGTTATTCACTTTATCTTGAGGATGTTGAAAAGTGGTTTTCAGAAAATGTTGCCGGTGACTGGAGAAATTTAAGAGGGAGGGCTATGTATATCCTTCAGAAAGAGGTGGAACTGAATGAGATTGTTCAACTTGTAGGCCCTGATGCCTTACCTGACAAAGAAAAGGCAATACTTGAGATTGCAAGGATAATCCGTGAAGATTTTCTCCAGCAGAGCGCATTTAGTGAAGATGACTCGTATTGTCCACTGGAAAAGCAGTACTGGATGCTCAGGGTTATCATCTGGTATTATGATGCAATAAGTGCAGCGATGAAACGGAATGTTCCTCTTATGTCACTTCTTAAGATCCCGGCCAGGAACGAGATAGCACGTATGAAGGAACTGAGTGATATCAATGCAATAAAGATCCTTTCGGATGCTGTATGGGAACAGAGTGAAGTACTGGAGGTGCAGACATGCAGCATGGCAGGTTAGTAACCGTTGAGTATCAGACAGTAAATTATGTTTCAGGCCCGCTGATCTTTATCAAAAGGCCAAAGAAGATATCCTTTGGCGAGACCGCGAAGATCTCTCTTCCGGACGGAGAAGAAAGGACGGGTCAGATTCTGGATATATCCAAGGATATGGCTATTGTTCAGATATTCGAAGGGACCAGGGGAGTTGATAGTGATCAGACAAAGGTAAGGTTTACTGGTCAGTCTCCTTATCTTGATGTATCCTACGACATGCTTGGAAGAGTTCTTGATGGGGTGGGAAGGCCACGTGACGGAGGTCCTGCCATAATTCCTGAAGCAAGACTGGATATCGCAGGATTGCCAATTAATCCATACTCAAGAGAGAAACCTGCTGAGTTTATCCAGACTGGCATTTCTGCAATCGACGCACTTAATACACTTGTGAGGGGTCAGAAGCTTCCAATCTTCTCAGGTGCCGGACTTCCCGCAAATCAGCTTGCAGCACAGATAGCAGGTCAGGCCAGGGTACTTGGAGAGGGAGAAAAATTTGCTGTTGTTTTTGCCGCCATGGGAATAACCTACAAAGAGGCGGCATTTTTCATGAACAAGTTTGAGGAGAGCGGTGCTCTAGAGCGTGTGCGATTTTTCCTCAATCTTGCAGCAGATCCGACACTAGACAGGATTACCTCTCCCCGGCGCGCC
>Ga0074198_1000618_pt1 | contig 33480 bp, 24 predicted proteins | sample EPASupsiteSAE323_FD_64527 | JGI IMG/M metagenome (GOLD analysis project Ga0074198, IMG submission 64527) | Bioremediated contaminated groundwater from EPA Superfund site, New Mexico - Sample SAE3-23 | ecosystem: Environmental > Aquatic > Deep subsurface > Groundwater > Contaminated ... | reverse complement strand
CGGAACATAGCCGACAAATATTATTTCGGTTTTGCTATTTTCAAAATTAAGTTTCAATATTTCGGAAACCCGGTCTTCTATTTTTTTCATATTCGCCGCGCTCACCATGGGTATTCTTATCGTGAGCCTCGCTTCCGAATAATTTTTGTCCGTCATGTATTTAAGATCGTTGTCGGGATCGCTTTCATATGTCATTAAAAGCTGGCCGACCTGCAATGCGTTATCCGATATTCTATAAGATTCTTGCTTACCGTCCGTCCAGACCTGGTTTAATCTCATAATTACATCGGTAATAGAAGCGCATTTTGAAGCTTCGGGAACCTTTTCGATTTCGTTCTGGCATTTAACGAGCCTGTTTAAAAATTCGGGCTCTTTTATGCCGTCCGGCTTGTTGGTTTTCAGCCGGACTTCGAGCGGAAGATAATTTCCGTATATGCTTTCTATGTTATCGCTATCCATCCTGACGGGATTTTTGGGATGCAAAAAGCCCATTGAATAAGTATCTACATCGAGATATTTAATCCCATAAAAACTGAACGCTATAACGATTACCGAAATAATAAAGACGATGCGGCGGTTTGGAATGACGAAACTGAGGATCTTTTTGTTAAAACTTTCAAAAGGCCTTTCCAATTTGATAGTTGAAGACGGTTTAATAAGGCCGAGCATATAAGGAACGCTCGCCCAAACGATCAAATATTCAGCCATGGCCGAATAAGCCGCGAACGCGCCGAAGGTACGTAAAACCGCTATAGGAGTAAAAACTATTGACAAGAAACCTACGCACTCGGTAATAGATGTAAAGAGGCTCGGCGACAATATCTCTTCTATAACCATAATGAGCCCTTTTTCTTTATCTTCGGCGACTTGCTTTAAATGAAGGCAATAGCGGTTGAATATATGGTTTACGTCCGCTATGCATAAAATCATTATAAGCGTGGGCAACACTATCGTAACCATATTGAAATTCTGGTTGAAAAAACCATAGACGTTCACGAACGCAAGCCCGGAAAGGACCATTACGACGAAAGTGATAGATACAAGATGCTTCGATCTGAACAGCAAAAAAACTGTCAAAAGCAATATCACATAAGAAAGCGTGGTAAACAATGCGCTGTCTTGAAGGCTCAAACGGTTTAGTTCATCGTACATTACGCCCATTCCGGCAAGCTTGTAATTAAATTCGTATTTTTTAAGAGAGTCCCTTACCGCCGATATTATTTGCGGCCGTTTGATATCCATTTCTTTTGAGGCCTTAGGCTCTATTATAACCGTCGCATAACGTTTTTTTCCGCTCATTAAAAGCTTCGGCCATAACTTATTCTCGCCAAATCTTTTGCTCACTTCGGCTGAATTTATCTTATTTTCATCCGTAGTTTCATATAAATCCTCGACGATAAGATCCTGCTCGCCGCGAAGCCCTATATATGGAGCTTTACCGGCGCCAAGAACCCTTCTTATGTCTGAATTATTTTCGACGTCAAGCGAAAAAGATCTTAAACGGCTTAAAAATTTCGGCTCGAAAATTTTATCATCGCCGCCGGAATCGATCATGGCTATTATAACTTCGTCGTTTCCATATATGGCTTTGAATTCGTTATACGCCACTAAAGCCGGATCGTTTTCTAAAAACCATAGTTCTATGCTGTTATCTATTTTAATATTCTTTATGAAAACGGAACCCAATAATGCCGCCAACACCAGCGAATAAAATAAAAACGCCCGGTATTTTATAAGAAATACGGCTAGCTTATACGATAATTTCTTATTCTGCATATCAAAAACTCCAGCCTTACTAATTTTTATTTTTTTGAAATCAGCATCTATTTATAATTTTGATAGTGCCTTTCGCCCCATCCATCTCGACTTCATCACCGGTTTTTAGCTTTTTAGTTATATTATTTATTCCGACGATAGCCGGCAGTCCAAGTTCGCGGGCCACTATGGCCGAATGCGAGAGAATGCTTCCGCGCTCTATCAAAAGCCCGGACGCCGAAGGATAAAGCGGAACCCAGCCCGGGTCGGTACGGCCGGCAACGAGTATTTCACCGTTCAAGGACATATCGTCGGAAGGCGTCAGAATGACTTTCACTTTTCCGCGAACGATGCCCGGACAGCAGCTCAAGCCGCTCATCAGATCGGGATCGGCATTTTCGTTTTTATCGGGCGCTACGGCCGATATGCTAAGATCATTGCAATAAACGGGGCCGAAAGTTTCAATTCTGTCCGGAAGCTCTTCCGACGATTGATACGACTCATATTCTTTCTTTCTGAGGCTTATCAACTCACGCAAATTTTGCGTGACGGCTGTTCCTACCACATAAGAAAAAATTTCGTCCTTGGCTAAATAAAATATATCGCCAGGCGCATCTATTACATTTAAATCGACGAGACGATAAGCTATTCCGACGAATATGCGGCGCGCAAGGCCGAACATTTTAGTTCTGGCGAAACGTTGATATTCCCGAAACGCCACGGCTTTTTTTGTATACTTTACGACGAAATCAAAAATGACGGATTTGCTTATGAAACCAAAAATAGTCTGGCCTGAAAGCTTTTCGGCGACATAACGCTCGGCTTTTTCGCGGAGGGTTTTTTCGTGTCCGCCGGCGTTATCGGCATCAGGAAGAGGGCACGAAACGTAATTTTTAAGTATGCTGAATACGAATTGGGGGTTATCCATTAAAGGAGGAACTTCAAGCTTAAGTTCATTCATAGAGCGGTATCCGAATTCGTCAAGATAAGCCGCTATCATTTCTTTCAGCTGTGAATACTCTTCTGATTTTCCGCTTAGATCATAATTAATGAAAATTTCGGTAAGCGATATATCGTTTTGCGATTTGAATAACTCTAAAAGCCCTTCTTTAGTTTTTATAAACCTCGCTATTTCCTGCAATTTTCTTAAAGGAAGCGTGCTTTCTACATTACCCTGCCCCGCCACAAGCTCATTTTGAAGCGAACCGCCCTCGATGTCGATGTCCCATTTTTCAATTAAAAGCCTTAATACTCCGTAGAATATCATAGCCATAAAATCATTTACTATAGGCGCTTTCCAGTTTCTAAGAACGGTGTTTTCAAGTTCATAGTATATGTTTACAAGTTCGTGAGAGCCGGCTGAATTAAAATCGAATTTATGATATTTATCGAACATGCCCTTATATATTTTCATGAACTTATCGACTTTATCTTCTATCGTAAAGAACTGCCATGCAAGGTTCGCGCCCGACCAGACGAGCTGAGGCAATTCGACGAAATATTTATGGAAAAATCCTTTTTTATCTCCGCCGGCGGGCTCGAAATCTATCTTATTTTTAACGCCCATCATCTGTTCCATAAAACGCCTGTTGTAATTATAACCAGGCAGCACCGATATAAGCCTGCACCAGTTTTTTATATTATAATAAACACGGCCGTTCAATAATCCGAGCATATTAGCGAAATAAAAATCGTTAGCTATTATCTTTTCGCGAGGCACCTTCAACACTTCGCAAAATTGAACGTAAACCATATGATACGCGTTAAGGGCGAACGAAAAGGTAAGCGGCGAAGTAACGCCCGAATAGCTTTCAACTATATTCGAATTATCCCATATAGTTTTGTACTCGCTGCGCGAAGGCCTGAGTTTTTTAAGCGTCGTAACGGGCCTCGTTTGAAGTATATATATTTTTCTATCGTTTTCTATGTCGATCGTCCATTCTATATCTTGAGCCACGCCTTTATTCGCCTGCTCTATTTTTTTGCATATGGCCGCCACGGCGAGCACCTGCTGATTCGAAAGGCATTGAATATCCTGCAAATTTTCATCGACGGCCGCTTTTTTAGTGCCGCGCTTTTTATCCGAATCGAAAACCACTTTTTCTTTCTTCGACGCGATTTCGATTCTATCTATCGATAAAACGTCTTTTTTAATGCATACGAACTGATCGGAATTAAGTTCGCCGGAAACAAGCCCTTCGCCAAGGCCGTATGCCGCGCTTATAAGCATTTCATCCTTGATTTCGGTTATTGGATTTACGGTAAAACTGACTCCTGAAGCGCTTCCGTTTATCATCTTTTGCACGACGACGGCGACTTTAACATCGCTCTGGGAAATGTTTTTCATTGCGCGGTAGGCGACAGCCCTGTCCGAATAACCCGAAGCCCAGCATCCAGTAACCGCTTCCAATATTTCTTCGTCCGTTTTTCGGAATAAAAAACTGTCGAGCTGGCCGGCGTACGAAAATTCGCTTGAATCTTCGGTAGTGGCGCTGGATCTTACGGAAAGGTAAATCCCGCCGCCTATGTTTTGCTTTACGCTCTTAATAATTTCATCGGCCAGATTTTTATCGAGAGATTCAGAAGAAAAAAGTTTTCTTAATTCGCCGGCCGTTTTCGCTATCAAGGCCGGCGTCGATACGTCAAGCTTTAAAAGAGCTTCTTTAAATTTATTATCGAGGGCCGCTATGAATTTTTCGAAACAACGAGTCGTAAGAACTATAAAAGGCGGCACGTTACAACCATATCCCGAGAGCTTAAAAAGATTCATTCCTTTTCCGCCGACGGCGTTTATATTATTTGAGCCTTCAAGGTTTATAAAAGATACTATATTATTCAATGCCAGCCTCCTAAATATGGCGCCATGCCCCGCGCCTCTATGTGTATGTTATGCCTCAAAAGTGTACAATGGCGTTAATCGTTATAGAAAGATGATATGCTACAAGATAAAAAGATACTATTCCCCTGTAAAATTTAGCGTAAAAATCCGACGGTTTTAAGCTGTATGTAACTCCTGCGGCTATCACTATGAACGATATTATGGCGCCTGAAAATAGCGCCGGCAAAAGCCGCTCGGGGCCCAAAATTTTAAAAGGGATATTTTGTATTGAAAAATAAAGCATTGAAAAAGCCATAAATATATTTACAGCCAGAAGTAAAAAAGCGCCGAACGGGCCCAGCCTTAATGAATATGAATCGACGCCCTTACGTTCTTCGCCTTTTGCGAATGTTTTTCTTCCGAATTCAAAAACATTGAAAACAAACCAGTTCCCAAGCGCCACATAAAGATAAGATAACGGCACTTCATTTATTTGCGAACCGTTCGTTATCGAGTATATTAAAAGCCCAAGCATGGAAGCTGAAAAAGTATGAGTGGCGGCATATAATTCCATTTTAGGCCGCATCCAGTCACCTATAAAAAATTCCTGACGCATTAACAGGGTAAACATAAGCGCCAGAGCGTATGTAGAAAACACTTTAAAGCCAAGCGAAGAAGCCAAAATTATTTCGGATGCGACGCATATTAAAATTCCGGCGCCGAATTCATCCGGACTCAGCACTCCGCGCGGAAGCGGCCTTTCTTTATTCACGAGCCTGTCGGTTTCATAATCTTTTATATCGTCGAAAAGCCTCATGTGAAAAAATACGAGCCACACCAGAAGAAAACCGGCGATTAAATAAGCGGCCCTGGACTTTATTTCATAAGGACTCGCGGCATACGCCATGGCTGCGTTCGCCGAAGCGAACGAAAATATCATCAGGGTATGGCTTACAGGTTCAAAACGCTCTTTAATAAAAACGGACCATCTTGGAATTAAATTCATAGTAATCATTCCTAAAAATATATTATTTTAAGGCACTTTTATATTAAAAAATCCATTATAAAAAACACGGGCATTGCCCGGCTAAATTAAAATAGCCGGGCAATGCCTATTTAAGTTAATTTTTTTTATTATCGCCGAATATGAATTTTATAATCATATAAACGGCTAAAACAATTAAAATTGATTTTATGAAAGTTTTAACCGATTTGCACATATCGTCGTGTTCGCTGCCGCCGCAAGAGCACGAGCATGAATTTTCAGACATATCTTCGACCGGCGGCGTGCAAGAGCACTGAGAAGAAGAATCGCAGCATCGCTTTTCGCTTTCAGATTCCTGTTTAATCACGGCTTCCCTTAAAACTTCGTATTCGACTTTGCTATGATGCCTCGGGTCCATCGGTATGTCGGGCACAATATCGAGCCTGTCGTAAGGCACATTTTCTGATTTAAGTATTTCGGCCAATTTAGCCAATATTTCAGTTGCAGCTTCTTTCGGGTTGTCGTTAAGCATTACGAGTGCGTAGGCTTTTTCGCCCATTTTTTCGTCGGGCATTCCAAGATAGGCCGCCTGCTTCACGTCGGGATGTTTCTTTAAAAGTATTTCGACTTTCACGGGGAACAGGAGCTGTCCGTTACGCGAAATTGCATTATGGACGCGTCCGACAAGCCATACGTTTTTATGTTCGTCTATTCTGGCAAGATCGCCCGTTCTGTGCCATACTTTGCCGTCCGGCTCTATAATTTTAGTTTTTGCGACGGCGTCTTCGTTATTATAATAAGATTTGCATACATGAAGCCCGGCCACTACTAATTCTCCAACTTCATCCTTAGCGACCTCAAGCCCGTTCCAGGAGCCGTTTACCAGTTTTATCGGGTTTTTATTTATTTTTATAAGTTTGTATTCAAGCCCTTCGGCGAAATGCCCTACGTTGACGCCATCTATGCCGGCTTTTCCGCCGTGTTTTGGAAATAATATGTCTTTTGCTTCTATATGCGCGATGGGTTCCACTTCAGTCGAACCGTACAATACCCACACTTCGGCGTTAGGAACGCACTTTATGAATAATTCGAGAGTGTCGTTGCTGATCGGGGCCCCGCCTGTTATAACGCGCCTTATTTTAGGCATCGTAATCTTATTTTCATCGCAAAATTTAGCTATATTGACTATCATGGAAGGAGAAAGGGTGGCGCATGTTATTTTGCAGCTTTTAACCTGTGACACGAGCATGAGAGGGTCTTTTTCGGTCGGCCTGCCTATATCGGTTATCGGCACCACGGTATTAACGCCAGCGGCGATATTATTCAACGAAAAAATAGGGAACGCCGGAATATCTATATCGCCGGATTCATAAGGAATGCATTCATCAAGAGCCAGATGCTGCGAAGAAAGAAAGCGATGAGTTCTATTCGCACCCTTAGGCACGCCTGAACTTCCTGTCGTAAACGTGACAAGGGCCGTTTCTTCACCTTCGACGAGCGCTATATTTTCAAGCGGTTCCGACATCGAAATCTCTTCGAGCGTGGCGCTATATTTTCCGCTATGAGGGCCCGCTACGACTTTTATAGGAATTTCATTCAACTCGGCGACATCGGCGCAAAGTTGAAAAGCCTGTTCGAAGCTTATCATGGCTTTCGGATTGACGACTTTCGCGCTGGTCCCAAGATGGCCGCGGCGCGCCCATGAATCGAGAAACACCGCGCGGGCGCCTATCATCATAATAGCGGACATCGCCTGGTATAAATAAAGAGACATCGGAAGAAATAAAATAACGCAATCGCCGTGCTTTACTCCTAAAGTTTTCAATCCTTTAGCCGTGCGCGAGATTACATCGTAAAACTGCTTGAATGTAATCGATTTCTGGGGTATGTTTTCAATTATTACATTTTTATCCCATTCGCCTTTATAAGCCGGGTCCGTCCATTGTAAAGCTATCGCGTCAGGTTTCTTTTTGGCGTTTTCGCGAAGAAGGCAAACTACGTTATTTTTAAAGTGCCTGCCGTCGTAGAAACCGAAGCTTTTATTGTGAAGCTGTTCGAATGTGATCATTTAATTCTCTCCTTACTGTTGTATTATAATGCCTTTATTTTTTTACAGGCCCAAACAGATTTATAATTTGAGTCCTCTGGCTTTTATAGCCCTTATTTCGCGATAATTCGGGTTTCTGGTATAATTGACTTTTTCGCATATATTAGGTTTTCCTATATTTTTGCCGTCCTTTAAAATTTTAGAAAATAAATCAATAACCGCTTTAGCCTCTACGGAACTTGACAGCATTGGAATTTCGATATAATTATCGACGCCTTCGACGTTAACGCTGCATACTTCTATTATATTTCCGTCGTCTATTTTTTCGTTCATCCAGTGAAGCGAAAATCCTACAGGGCGGCCCTCGTACCAGGCCCATAAATCGCACATTGTGCCGCGATTTTCAGGCAGAATTCCGTGATGGAGGTTAACGCAGCCTATTTTAGGAAGCGATAATATTTCTTTTTTATAAATATTGCGGGTCCTTATATTTACTATAAGCTCGGGGCTAAGCTCCCTTAGTTTTTCTATGGCTTCGCCGCCGTTTATATTCTCGAATTTTAATACGGGAATTCCTAAAGATTCGCAATGCTTTACGCGCGGGTCGAAAAACAATGAATTGAACATGTTTTTAATGAGAGTAAAAGGAAGATAAAATACGCCCGTAAGCATAAGAGCGCACATTTTTAAAAAAAGTTTCAGCGATACCGTTTTTATCAATACGAGCGCCGAAATTTCAACCCCGTCCGGAAGCTCTTTGCGATCGGTCAATTTTTTTACGAGCGAAAGATAATTGTCTTTCACATAATTAGCTTCGGAAGTGACCAGTATTATTTTCATAAAATCTCTTGCCTTCGATTATTACATTTGCCGGTATCGCTTTAATTTTTTATTTCTGGGAAGGATTTCTTCCATACGTGGCGTGGGCGTCCGCAAAATCGTCAGCCGACATTGAAGCCACTATAGATATTTCAGCGCAAAGAACGGTAGAAGCCACTATTTCGGCCATTTTCAAAGCTTTACCGGGACCGTGACAGCCGATTATTTCAAGGCACGCCTTCTGCGTAGGAAGCGACGTCCCGCCGCCCACCGTGCCGACCATGATATCCGGCATGGTAACGCTGAATTGAAGTTTATCTTCGATCAATCTCATCTGCGTTATTCCCATCGCCGATTCGGCTGCGCACGCCGGGTCCTGGCCGCAAGCTATATATATGGCGGTAAGCGGATTCGAATAATGGGCCTGCAAACCATAAGCATGCGATTGTATGGTACCGATCGTCGCGAGCTCGTAAAATTTAATCATGCGCTCAACATCGGTTTTCAAATACCTGCTTATCATGTCCTTCGGTATGCTTATTTCGGCTATGGCCTTTTTTCCGCGATTATGAATAAAATTTATCGCGTTGGGTTTTTTATCGCCCGACAGATTGCTTTCTAAAAAGCAATCCATCGATTTATTATGATATTCCGATTTTATATATTGCATCGCCGCGTGGGTGGCTATGGTGGTCATATTCTGGCCGGAAGCGTCGCCGCATGAATATGAAAACCGAAGTATAAGATTCGTTCCAATCGGATACTGGTCTATAGCAAGCAATTTTCCATGCCTGGTAGTCGATTCGGACGCTTTTTTCAAATTTTCAAAATTGCTTTCGATCCATTTCGAAAATTCGAACATTTCATCGAGAGTCTTAAATGAAAAAACAGGCGTTCTCGGTACGCTGTCGGCAATAATTCTGACGTTCGCGCCGCCGGAGAGCGTTACGATCTGGGCGCCCCTTGCCGCCGAAGCCACGAGCGCACCTTCGGTAGTAGCCATTGGAACGTAAAATTCACCTTTAGCATTCTGTCCGTTAATTTTCAAAGGGCCTATAACGCCCAGAGGCATGCTGCAAAAACCGAATAAATTTTCAATATTCCCTTTATAATTCTCTGAATTTTCGTAATTCATGCTTTTCAAAATATCGAGATTCGCCCCGCTTCGCTCCGAAAGGAATTGCTGTCTGCGAAATATTCCGTCACGGCTGTAATCGAGCGGAACCGGTATCGGCATGTCGGCTATTTTTTCAGAAAGATCTATTTGAATTAACTTTTCTTTCGGATTGGTTTTTAAAAGCATTTTTATAAACGAATAAAAAGTATTAAAATCTTCAGCGACGAACTCGCCTATTTCGAGATTGAAATGGTGCTGAAAGTAAGCCAGCAACGACATTTTTCCAAGCGAGTCGAGCCTGTTGAAACGCGAAAGTGGCCTGTATATTGAAAGCTCCTCGACGGGTATGTTTATATGACTCGCTATTAAGTGTTTTACATTGTTAAATATTGAAGTAATCTCTTCTTCATCGGAATTTTTTCCGTCCGAAGTCATGGCTTCGAAATCTTTTTTATGTTTTAAAATTTCAACTACGCTGTTACGCTGCACCTTAAAGCTATAACTTCTCGGAAGCGGCTCCTCGACTAAAATTATTTTTTTAAACCTTTCCCATTCCGGCCAGCAAAGGCTTATTTCATTAATTTTCGATTCTATGTATTCTTCGGAATTTTTAATATCGTTTTTCGTAAAAAAATCGCCATCGGGCCTTGCAACCATTATAGGAAATTCGCCGCCGCCTTCGTTCATTCCAACGACGCAATATTCCTTCAAAAAAGGAAGCGCTCCGAGACGGTCTTCTATCTCATCGGGATATATGTTCATTCCGCCGGCGGTTACTATCAAGTCTTTTATCCTTCCAAGTATGTATATGTAACCGTTTTTATCTATCTTCGCAATATCGCCAGTTTTAAGGTAATTGTTATCGGCCCATAAAGATTTATTCAGCTCGGGGCGGCCATAAACTCCGATGGTGTTAGTAGGTGAAGATACGGCCAACTCGCCGGCGCCGGTATTTTTATCGGAATTTATTATTTTTGCGGCTATGGGCGGCAAGGCTTTACCGACCGATCCGCCCGGCGCGTCGAAAGAATTGAATATTCCGCCGCACGTTTCGGTCATTCCGTATCCGAAACCGACTTTAATCCCCATAGAACGAAGTTTTTCCATCACGTCGTTTCTGCAGTTGGCTCCGCCTATAGTAAGTTTAAGATTGTTGAATTTTTTTCCGGTCTGGGCCAGAAGGCTCGCGAAAATTTCAGCAAGCCTTGGAACGACGCACACGTAAGTGACGCCGTAATTAGACATTATAGAAAGCAATTCCAGCGGATTTAAAGTCTGGGCCAGCACGTTTCTCACGCCTAAATAAAAAGGCACCAGGGCTGCATTTATAAGGCCGAACACGTGGGTGTAAGGAAGAATAGTCATCATCGTATCTTCGGGCGTTATTCCTCCGACTTTAAGCGAATGCTCTATGGCTGAAACTATTGAATGGTGACTGTGCGTAACGCCTTTCGGGGCGCCCGTCGTGCCGGACGTATAAACGATGAGCGCCGGATCGTTAGGCGCAACCGTTAAGGGCGCCGCCGATTCGGAAGTTATGTTATCTTTAGTTTGGATCAAGTCAAAATGAAAGTTAACGAGCGATGTCTTAAAATCGGCATCGTTGAAAACGAGCGACGTTTTCGATTCGAATTGTTTTGAGGCTATAATAAGCTTTGGTTTCGCGTCGTTTAATATATTTAAAAGCCTTATATTCGAAACCTGCCCGTCAACCGGGACGGCTATGGCTCCGTAAGAGGTTATGGCTATAAATATCGGAATCCATTTTGCGTGATTTTCGGCAACTATCAGCACTCTATCGCGTTTTTTAATGCCGAATTTAAGGAGAAACGATTTCGATTCGCGCACTATGTCTTCAAACTCACTAAAGCTTATATCGCAGCATTCCGAACCCGCCAGATAAGATATGGCGGGTTTGTTCGATGATGAAAACCTGCACAGAGACGATATTGTTCTTTCGTTCATCTTTTTCTCCTGATAGTTAATTTATAAAATTTGTTAACAGGGAGCTATGGTCTTAATAAATTTCGGCAAAATGCTCACACGGCAATCTCTTTGAATTGTTTCATAAAATTCGGGAACAAGGTTGCCGTCCGTATGAAGAAGCGCTTTATCGTGCAGCATTCCCCATACGCTGCTCACGCCGCTTAAATTTATTCCAAAAGCATTGCTTTCTTTTATTTCAGGCCGGCTCGTATGTGAATGAAAATATTCCACGAGATCGGAAACGACAAGCGTTTTTCCGAAATTTAAAAGGCACATCAATAAAAGGCGCTTAAAATAATTAAGTTTCTTAAATATTATAAAATGAATAGTGCCGTCATTTTCATGTTTATAAGGCGCTAAATTCGCGTAACGGCCTACTCTGTTGCACAGCAACATTTCAAAGCCCAGGCATTCGATATATATGTTTTTTTTCATTAACATCGAATAGTAAGTCAAGCCGAAAGTTTTCGAAAGCATAAGGCTTAAAAAACCGTTGCGAAGATAAGCTTTATCGACCCGCCCGTCGACGCGCCTGACCGTATCCGCAGTTACTCCGACGCCGCAATTATTTAAAAAGCGTCTTTTTTGCTTTGCGCCATCTTTGTCATGAAAAGTGATTTCACCGACATCTACGCCTATTATATTAACAGTTTCATCGACTATGTTTTTAATTATCTGAATGGTATCGCGCCAGTGAAATATATTGAGGCGCCTTGCAAAGTCATTGGCATTTCCGCCGGGTATCGGAATTATAAGCGTGCCTTCAATCACATGCTGCAATACATCATTTATGGTGCCATCGCCGCCGCACACTATTAAAAAATTATACCCTTCGCGCTGAAGTGAAACCACGGCCTTTTGAATATGCGACTTGCTTCTCGTGAACGATACTGCTATATTTTGACCGGTTTCTTTTTGAAATACGTCAATTTGCCTGTAAAGTTCTTCATTTATAAGCGGCCTGTAATCGCCGCCTTTTGAATATTCATTAATTATTAAAGCAATTTTATATTTAATAATTTATCTTCCTTAGCGTCACATTTAAATATTATTTTAAAATTACATAAAAATTATACCATACGAAAACGATATAATCAAATTTATAACAAAAAGATTTGTTAATTTTTTTGACGTCCTGCGTTAAACTAAATTATTATTGAATAATAATATGATAAGCTCAAAAGTAAATCATTATTAAAATGGAGCTGGTTAAAAAGATAAGCATATGAATGCAGTAAAAAAAAGCCCTTAATAAAAAAAGGGCCTTTAACGGCCCCCTTTTTTCAGTTTATTATCTATATTTTTTCATTAAAGGCTTTTCATCGCTTCAGCGACAAGTTCGCGAACTTTTGAGGAAACGTCTCCGTTCGCAAGTTCTATCGCGAACATTATTTGCTCGCGAAGCTCCCCGCTGGCGCCTTTTTTTACATGAGCGATAAGCATTTTAACCGCTCTTATGCGCTCCGATTCTTTTTTAGAACCTATTTCAGTCATCAAAATAGGGACTGGTTTCAAATTATTGACGTCTATTTCAATGTCTTTTTCAGTGAACGTTTCAGCTGGTTGAGATTTGTTAGCGCCTTTTTTCAAACCGGATTTAGCGCCGGTAATTTTTTTAAGGCGTTCCTTTTCCTTATCTTCTTCCGCCTGCATATCAATTGAAATTTCAGTTCCAGCTTCTGAAATATCATCCGCCGGAACCTGATGCGCCGTATCAAATTTATCTATTATCTGGCGGACGAAATTCGCTTTTTGGGACGGAAGCGTATCCATTATTTCTTTTAATTTATAATAGTTATTTTCATTGGTTTTTTTCTGAATGCCAAGCACGCCTATTTTAAATATTTCGGGGTCTTCTTCATTATAAAAAACAGCTATAGCCATTTCAAGCGATTTATCGTCGGATATCTTAATTATAGCGCGAGCGGCGATAAAACGATATTCGCGTTCATCGGCGCCTAGCATTCTATCAAGTATTTGTTTAGATTTTTCGTAATCGTTGGTCCACAAAGCCGCTATAGCCGAAGACTGCACTTCTTTATCGGGATGCCTTATAAACTGCGGTATTATATTGATGAGATTTTTATCTTTAATATAAAATAAAGCGTCAAGGGCGGCTGATATAAGTTTGGAGTTTTGAGACTTTAAATATTTCGCCACCGTCGTTAAAAACGGCTGTCCTCCATATTTTCCAACCAGTCTTATATACCAGGCCGCCGCATCCGGGTTTTGTTCGATAGCGGCAAGTTCGGCGATCTTCGATATAACTATGTTATCGAGAAGATCATAATCGCCTTCATCGAATACCCTGGATAATTCAGCTATTTTTTTATCTTCCGGCATATTGATTATTTTACTTAAAAGTTCTGAATCGGAAACGTCTATTTTGGCGCCGGGCTGCACTGCCGATGGTTTCGGCTGGGGATGATCGGCGCTTATTTTTTCGTTTAAAATGTTTGGAGGGGTTTCAATTTTCGAAGCATTACCGGCGGTACGAACGGTCGTTAGCGGATCCGGCGCCAAAGGAATCGAAGCCTTAGCGGCAGGTTGCGGCGGCGGGGTTTGGGCCGGCCCTTCACCTGAAGCTTTTAATTTAATAGCGTCTATGGCCTTTTTTACGAAATATCTAACGGTCTGGTTTGCGGAAGCAAGATGTTTTTCAAGATGCGGTATCGCGCTGGCATCGCCGGCTTGAGCGAGAATGCGCGCAGCTTTGATTTTTGTATCATCGACATCGGATTCAAGGTCAAATAAAATTTCTTCTAAGTTTACGCTCATATTCTCAACTTCCAATCAAATTATTTCTGTTCGCTAAAGCTGAACATTTCTTATGTGGTTGGCTCTATTTGATTTTAATTTTGCGACTGTTTCGTAAATTTTATCAATTGATTGTGCAGCAGCCTTTCTTCCGGCTAAGACAACATCTTTTATTTTTGAAAAATTCCAAAACCCTATGTCGCCAAAATCCGGTTCTATAACAAAATTCGCTTCTTTTTTTTGCGCTTCGATCAATTTCGATCCCATCGTTATTATGCTCTGAGCGCAAATATGAATTATATGTGAAAATTTTTTTATATTATTGCTAAACCCAAGATTTACAGCTACAACGGCATCATTGCCGCGATTTTTAAGCAAACTAGCGGGCAGAGGCATCAATATGCCGCCATCGATATAAGTAGAACCGCAAAATTCAACCGGCGGAAATAAAATAGGAACAGCGGAACTTGCCATTAGCACATCGATAATATCGCCTGTTTTAAAAACAACCGGCCGGCCTTTATATATATCGACGCACACCACGAAAACCTTAGTTTTTAAATGCTCTAAACGCTTTATTTTAAGCCTTTTTAAAAAAACATCGCTTAAAAATTTTCTTAACTTAACGCCTTTATATAAACTTACAAACGGAACCCTGTAATCGAATAATTTAGTTTCGCTAAGTTCGGCGCCTATCGATTCGGCTTCTTTCAAATTTATTCCCGAAGCATATACGCACGCCATTATAGCGCCCGTGGATGACCCGCTTATTTCGTTTATTATTATTTTATTTTCTAAAAATTCTGAAATAACTCCAAGATGAGCAAACCCGCGCATGGCGCCCGAACCAAGTGCAAGACCTATAGAAGGCCTGGCGGCGCCGTTACGCTCATAAATTTTATTTTCAAATTTAACTATATTGCCATATTCATTCATAGTTCACTCTAAAATTCACTTTAAAGCTTTTACGGGCATAGCTTTATTTTGTTATCTGCGTTTGAGTCGTAGCATAAAGATCGGTTTTCCATATATCGAACCTGTTTCCGCTAAGCGGCTTTTGAGTAAAAAGAAGCGCGCTTCCATCAACCGATACCGCAGGCTGGCAAAAATAATAATACGTTGAAAAATTTTTAATTATAGTATAGGTTTTGTTTGCAAAATATGCGCTTTCCATTCTCACCGATGTGCCGGCCCTTCCACGGATGTAAACCAGTTCTTCGGCATTTTCGGTAGTTTGAGCGCTGGAAGTTAAAAATTCCGGGTCATATGAATCGATGTTCGACTCGACAAGAAATTCGTTCTCGATTTTATCGCCCTTACTAATGTCGATATAATATAGCCCCCAATAATTATTCACTTTTTTTTGAAACATCACTATCTTATTGTCGGATGAAACGGTAGGCTTTCTTTTTAAAGAATCGGTAGAAGTCAATATGGTAAAATTCTGCCCTTCCAGATCCGCCATGCATATCTGCGAATAATTGGCGTCCGCTCTATCGATTGCAGAAAACACTACAAAAGTTCCATCTTTGGAAAAAGCCGCATCCTGAAAATCGTAATTAGAGTTTCTTAATATATCGATCGGAACCGTGCCGTCAAGCGCCATTTTATAAACCCTAAACGCCCCTTCTTTATTGGAAGAAAATAGTATAAGATTATTATAAACGGCTCCGCGAACGCATAAATTTTCGTTCGAATCGTAAGTCAGGGCCGTTTCGAGCGTTCCTGCTATTTCGCGCAAAAATATATTATTTTCAGACCCTTTTGCCTTGTTATAATACATGGACTTTCCATCGGTTGTAAAGCCGACGTTCGCATAGTCTATTCCGGTGTAAGAAGTAGTATCTTTCTGAGTTGATTCAAGTTCGCTTAAACATCCAAAAGCGGTCAAAGATAAAATAATTATTACAAAAATTAATATTTTTCCATTTGTCTTTTTCATGATTCGTTTTCCCTGCTCTTATCAAATATTTAATAAATCCTATCATAATTTATCGCAAATGTCAAAAAAATCTTAATAGACTCCATGCGATAAAATTGAACGCGGTTTATTATGATCTATAATGTAACAAACATTAATAAAATATAAAAATATGTTGTATATAAATGATGATTTTGATAAAATTTATCTATCTTTATTTTCTAAAAAAGGCAATTTGATGAAAAATTTAAAAAAGTTCCGGACCGTCTTTATTATAGCGGCGGCTTTAATTTTTATAACTACGATTCCCGCTCACGCATACCTGGATCCCGGCACATTCAGTTATTTCATTCAAATACTTGTGGCCGGCCTTGTCGGTTTATCGGTAACTATAAAGCTTTACTGGAATAATATCGTCGCTTTTTTCAAGCGAAAAAAAAATGGCGAGAACTAATTATAAAAGGAACCGTAAAGTATAATCAATAGTTAAGAGGCGATAGATATATTTTTTTTCATGATGAGGATGTTTCGCCCGTTTTCACGTCTGTATTCGACGCAATCCATAAGTTTTCTTACAAGATACACTCCAAGACCACCTATCTGGCGATCTTCAAGAGGCTTGTCAATGTCGGGCTCCGGAATTTGAAGAGGATTGAATTGAAATCCATCGTCTTCTATTTCTATATGAAATAAAAATGAATCCAGCGAAGCGCGCACTATTATTTCATGAGGGCTTTTATCTTTAAAGCTGTATGAAATGACATTAGTCAGAATTTCATCCATTGAAAGCTTGATACTATTTATAGCACGCTGCTGTAATTGATATTGCTTGCAGAATAATTCAATTTTATCACGCAATATAGCAATTTCAGACAGATCGTTTTTTATTTTAAAGCTTACACCGACTTTGAAGTTCATATTATTAAAAACTATTTATTAAAGGCTGTTAAACTGATAAATCTTCTACTTAATAACTTTCGCTAAAAACTTTTTCAATATAAAAACTGCAATCAAACTGGTTAATAAAAATACAAAAAAACCGGCAATCAAATGATTTAATAATATTGCATTTACGCGGGCGGTAATGTTTGATATTGCAATATCGGCCCCTGCGATGTAATGCTTTCCGCCTTTCGATTTCATTGGAATAATTACGGAACGAAAGTAACCGTACTCATCTTCGAACTCTTCAAAAAAATAACCGGATTTGTCATATACATCAAGAAGCATTTCACTTGGCGTTTTATATAAAGTAAAGAATTTATCGTAGCTTTTATTTTTAATTTCTTCGCTATTTGCGCTAAGAGAAGTAAAAACTATCTCGCCTGAATTTTTCATCATTGAATAAAGATAATCTACGCCATATTTAGATGCTATTTCACCGAGTTTAGCCGCATTGGCGTCATGCCGGCTCTCGCTTATCGAATTTTTATCTTTTATTTCATCATGAAAATTATCGCCAAGAGCTAAACTTACGCCAAATGCCCCGGAAATAAGCCTGTCGTCGGTATCTTTAAAAATAAGTATTTTCGATACATTATAAGAATAATATGTTAGCGTAAAAACAGAAATTAAATTAAATATTATAAATAAAAATACTATTTTATTCGATAAATTTTTATTGCCCGGAAATTCATTCATGAAATTATTATATCATGAAACGAATTTTTAAAAAAGAGTTTAATAAAAATATATTGCGGATTTTTTCCACAATTTTAAAAATCATTAATTGCATTGATTTTAAAATGTTATTAACAAGTTATCAACATTTTATCAACACTTTTTTTTTGTTATCAAAAAGTTATCAACAAAGTTATCAACATTATCAACATATCATTTTGATATTTTTAAAAAACAGAAAAATATAATTAACCCGAAGAATACATTTGAAATATTCCAAGAGGTGCTATCTATGTTTTCGCTTCTTGATTTATAATAAATTACATTGCCGTGGTTTGCACGAGGGCACCCGCAAGGGTGGGCGCCCCTACGATCTGTTTAAACGAATTAACGCATGTCATCTTTACCACTCGTAGGGACGGGGCTTGCCCCCGCTTTGCCTCTATATATAAAATAAAATCAATTACGTTTTATAAATACACCATATTTACAACGATTATCGAAACGATTTGATTTTCTATTTTATTTTTTGAATTAATTTAATTTGAAAGAAGCTTGTTTATAATTTTTTCAAGATCGCTCTGAGAATTACATAAAATTTCTACTTTAGAATTTCTTTTTTTCATTTTAATGCTGACTCTCATACCTAATATTTTTTGAAGAGATCCTTCTATTTCGACTATATGTTCATCTTTATCTTTTACACAGGCTGTTTCACGTGAAACATTGCTGGCGATTTTATTGACTATACTTTCAGCTTCACGCACCGAAAGTTCTTCTTCTATTATCTTTTTACATAATTCAATCTGAAGTTCCGGCGTTTTTAAGCTCAGCGCCGCGCGGGCATGGCCTTCGCTCAATTTTCCCTGATTCACAAGCTGCTTTATGTTATCGGGTAATTTTACCAATCTAAGAGTGTTCGCTATAGCGACCCTGCTCTTTCCTATCATTTTAGAAAGCTCGTCCTGAGTAATTTTTAGCTCTTTCAAAAGATCGTTATAGGCGTTCGCCATTTCAATGGGATTGAGCTCCTCTCTCTGAATGTTTTCGACAAGCGCCATTAGAAGGCTATTTTTATCGTCTATATCATCTCTTATTATGGCCGGGATCTTTGAATAACCAAGCTGCAGAGCGGCCCTGTATCGCCTTTCTCCAAAAACTATTTCATAACCGGCGCTTTTTTTACGAACCACTATAGGCTGTAATATTCCATTTTTTTCAATTGATTTAATCAATTCGGCGAGCTTTTCCTGGCTGAAATTTTTTCTTGGCTGATCGGGATTCTGGATTATAAGATCGGCGTCTATCTCTTCTATTTTCAAACCAGGATAAGGCTTTTCAAATTTTTTTATATTGTTGAATAAAATAAGATTTTCATCAGGATTTTTACTGATTTTAATTTTTTTCTCAGCCATAAACGCTCCATTTTTAATTTTACGCCAGATTGTATTTTTTTATAGGAAAAACAAAATAACCGGGATACAAACATCCCGGTTACTATATCGTAATAATAATTTAAAATATTAGTATGTTTTCAAAATGAGATTTTTAGGATATAGGAGTTTTTTTAGGAATTCCAGGATTCCTCGGATATTTTTTTGGAAGCTGGCCGGTTTTTTCTATTATAAGCACGCGCCTTTTATATGTCATTCCTTCTATTTCATAAACGAAATCTTCTTTCATTTTTAATTTCAATTCAGAAAGAGCTTTTTTTGATTCCAGTTTTTCATTATCGACATCTTCGCCTTTCATTAATAATCCCGCCGCCCCTACTTTCATAAACGGCGAAACATATTCTAAAAGAGTGGGAAGAAAAGCGAGGGCCCGCGCCGTTATTATATCGTATTTTTCACGAAGCTTCGATTCATGCCCCGCTTCTTCGGCTCGAAGCGGCGACGTTCTTACGCTCTTTGAAAGATCGAGCGAAGCTATTACGACATCTAAAAACCCGGACTTTTTATTAGAGCTTTCTATCATGGTAAGTTTTGCATTTTTAACTTTTTTTTGATAATGAATGTAAAAAAACAATGGAAATGCCGGAAATCCGCCACCGGAACCTACATCACAAATCCAAACACCGTCTTTTAATATTTTTTCGCTCCCTGCTATCGCAATAAAAATGCTATCTATGTAATGAAGCAAAACCGAACCGGCCATATCCGTTATTCTAGTTAAATTGAATCTTTCGTTATATTCGCAAAGAAGATTATAATGCGTATCGCATGCGCTTAAAAACTCGCCATTCGGCTCTTCTTTAAAATATTTCATATACTTTTCGAATAATAATGTCTTAAATTCTGTCATTTTACTTTCCCATCATCGTTATTTTCTGTTTTTTCGGCAAAACTCTTCGCTAAAAAACTGACGTGCATAAAAAGCGTCATTACATCCGACATGGATACGCCGGATATCCTTGAAGCCGCGCCGATAGTCGGAGGAAGATGTTTTTTAAGCTTCTGACGCCCTTCCGTAGATATATTGGTTATTTTATCGTAATCAAAGCCTGGCGGTATAAGCATCAGATCGTATTTTTTAACCTGCTCGATCATACGTTCCTGCTTTTTTATATATCCGTCATATTTAACCATAGTTTGCAAGTAATTCCATAAATCCATATCGTCTTTTTCAAACTTATAGCCAAGTTCTTCATACAATGAAAAAAATTCCTCGCGAAAATCGAATATATTTATTTCAGGCCTTTTTAAAAACGTAAAATAATCGAGTTTTGAATTTATCGGACACGATTCGTGTTTTGCCAGTTTTTCGTTCAGATTGCCGGACGGCGTTATAAAGCGGCGCTTCATTTCGGAACATAACTTTTCCGAAAGTTTTTTCTTTTCCTGTACCATTTCATACTCTTGCCTGTCAATCAAGCCATAATTAAAGCCATATTCGCAAAGCCTGATATCGGCGTTATCTTCCCTTAAATTAAGCCTGAATTCGGCCCTTGAAGTAAACATTCTATAAGGTTCGTCCGTATCTTTGGTCACGAGATCGTCTATTAATATTCCTATATAACCTTCCGTCCTGCTTAAAATAAACGGGTCGCGCTTCATCATATAAAGCCCGGCGTTGATTCCGGCCATAATACCCTGCCCCGCAGCTTCTTCATATCCGGATGTGCCGTTTATCTGGCCCGCAAGAAACAAACCTTCGATTTTTTTAGTCATAAGGTTGCCGAGAAGTTCTACCGGATGGACATAGTCGTATTCAATCGCATAGGCCGGCCTCATCATTTCGGCTTTTTCAAAGCCCTTCAAACTTCTTAAAACTTTCAGCTGAATCTCTTCGGGCAGCGACATCGAAAAACCCTGCAGATATGTTTCATAAGTATCGAGCCCTTCGGGCTCTAAAAACAACCGGTGGGATTCCTTGCCTTTGAATCTGACTATTTTATCTTCTATAGACGGGCAATAGCGGGTGCCAGTGCCGGTTATTTTGCCCGAATAGAGGGCTGAATATTTTAAATTATCTAATATCGTTTTATGCGTGTTTTCATTAGTCCTGACAAGATAACACGGTTCATCGATAATTTCAGATCCGGCTTTTCTCGATTTTTTAGAAAAATAACGCCGGGCCGGATCGGAGCGTTCCTCAACGAGCGCGCTTAAATCGACGGTTCTTTTATCTATCCTTGGCGGAGTGCCTGTCTTTAAGCGTCCCATATTAAGCCCGAGACCCCTTAACTGGTTGGCGAGGCTTATTGAAGCCAGATCTCCCAGGCGCCCTCCCGACATAGACTTATCGCCTATATGGATCGTTCCATTCAAAAAAGTTCCGCTTGCCAAAACTATCGCATCGCAGCCATAATCGGCTCCATTATGAAAAGACACGCCTTTTATGCGGCCGCCTTCCATATGTATTTTCTCTATTATTCCCTGTTTTATTTCGGCGTTTTTACATTTTTCAAGAAAAAGCCGCATGCTGTTCTTATAAAACCATTTATCGTTTTGCGTGCGAAGCGACCATACCGCCGGGCCTTTTTTAAGATTGAGCGTTTTGGCCTGTATCGCCGTTTCATCAGCTATTTTAGGCATTATCCCGCCGAGCGCTTCAATTTCAAAAACTATCTGCGATTTGGCGAGGCCGCCTATTGCCGGGTTACACGACATTTGAGCGATATTATCGATGTTTAGCGTAACGCCGAGCGTCTTTAAGCCCATTTTAGAAAGAGCGTAAAAAGCTTCGCAACCGGCGTGGCCAAGCCCTATGACTATTACATCGTATTTTCCAAGATACATATTTTAAACCTTTTTACTTATCGCTTCTTTTTTTCTTTGAACTCAAATATACCATTAAAAGGGATATTTCAGCCGGAGTTACGCCCTGAAGCCTCGAAGCGTGACCGAGATTCGCCGGCGTATATTTTATTAAAAGCTCCCTGCTTTCCCTGGATAATCCTTTTACGTCATAATAATTAAAGTCGCGCGATATCGATACTTTTTCTATTTTTTTCATCTTTTCGATCTGGGCGAGTTCGCGCTCTATATAACCCGAATATTTCACGTAATATTCAACAAGCGATATAAGTTCGGCGTCATCCGGCATTGTAAAACCGCTTTCGAAGCCGAAAGCGTTAAGATCGCCATAAGAAACCCTCTCGCGCCTTAATATTTCAAAAGCGTTAAATTGTTTTTTAACCGGCTGTTCGCCAAGCTCTAAAAGACGGGCGCTATTATCCTTCGTCGGATTTATCTTAAAGCGCTTGAGTTTTTTTACTTCTTCAACGAAGCGTTTCTTGCCGTTAAAAATTTTGTAGTATAAAGGCTTGTTTAAAAGGCCCGTCCTGGCGCCGATACCCGAAAGCCTGAAATAAGCGCTTTCTCCGCCGAGCATAAGCCTGTGCTCGGCCCGCGACGTAAATATTCTGTAAGGCTCCAAAAGCGGCTTGGTGGTGAGATCGTCTATCATTACGCCTATATAAGATGAACTTCTGCTCAGAACTATTTGACTTTTGCCCTTTATTTTAAGCGCGGCGTTAACGCCGGCAATTACGCCCTGTCCGGCTGCTTCTTCGTATCCTGAAGTCCCGTTTATCTGTCCGGCGCAAAAAAGGCCTTCCATTTTTTTAGTTTCAAGCGTCTGACGCAATTGATCGGGCGGCATAAAATCGTATTCTATAGCATATCCGTAACGCATCACCTCTATTTTTTCGAGGCCCGGAATGCTTCTTAAAATGGCAAGCTGAACATCGGGCGGCATGGAAGTGGTCAAACCCTGAAGATACATTTCGTTAGAATCTTCTCCTTCTGGCTCTATAAAAATCTGATGATTCGCTTTGTTAGGAAAATTAATGACTTTACGATCGATAGAAGGGCAGTAACGCGGCCCATTATTGGTTATATTGCCTATCACGAGCGGCGAGCGGTGAATGTTATTTTTTATTACTTCAACGCTAGATTCGTTCGAAAAAGTAAGATAGCAATCTTGCTGAATTTCACGCGCGGGCTCGCTTTCATATGAAAAGCACTTTATAAACGAATTATACGGCAGTTTTTTAAAGCTTGAAAAGTCGATCGTAGCCCGGTTTACACGACAAGGAGTCGCCGTTTGCAAACGTTCGATATTAAATCCGTACTTTAAGAGGGAATCGGATAAATCATCGGCTGCAATTTCATTGTGAGGGCCGCCCCTATATTTTATATCGCCTATTATAATGCTCGATTTTAGATAAACGCCCGTACATAAAATAACGCATTTCGCGCCATATCTCATTGAATTAGACGTAACTACGCCTCTTATTTTATATCGCGCTTCGCCTCCGCTTTCTTTTTCATCGGATTGCTGCGCGATCAATTCGGTAACTACGCCCATTTTAATGCTAAGATTTTCCTCTTCTTCAAGGAAACGTCTCATGACATGCTGGTATTTTTTTTTATCGGCTTGAGCGCGAAGGGCATGAACTGCGGGGCCGCGCGAATCGTTTAAAACCCTTATTTGAATATAAGAGCGGTCTATTACGCGTCCCATCAGGCCGCCAAGCGCGTCTATTTCACGCACGATATGGCCTTTTCCAGGGCCGCCGATAGAAGGATTGCACGGCATCAGAGCTATATTATCGAGGTTTATGCATATAAGCAGGGTTTTCATTCCAAGGCGCGCCGAAGCGTAGGCCGCCTCGCAACCAGCATGGCCAGCCCCAACTACTATAATATCGTACTGCGAATGAAAGTTATAATTCAATGCCTGCGTCTCTTTTCAGCTTGACTGATTCGAAGGGGTCTTACCTTGTTCCTTCGCCTTTAAAAACGACGAATATCGTTTTAAATATTATCCACATATCAAGGCATAATCCCATTTTTTTTATATAATAGCGGTCATAACGAAGCTTAGTATCGCCTTCTATTTCCTGCCTTCCAAGGACCTGTGAAAAACCGGTAATCCCTGGTTTTACTTCGAGGACCTTGTTCTGCCAGCGGCTATAATGGCTCGCTATATCGGGAACTTCAGGCCTTGGACCTATGAAACTCATTTCGCCCTTTAAAACATTTATAAAGTTTGGAATTTCATCGATACTCGTCATCCTTAAAAACTTGCCTATCATAGTGCGCCTCGGATCGTCTTTCGCGGTTAAAAGCGGCCCCATTTTCTGGGCATTTTTTACCATAGTCCTGAATTTATACATCTGAAAAAGCTTTCCGTTCAAACCGACCCTTATTTGCCTGAATATGACAGGGCCTTCAGAATCGAGTTTTATTATTACGGATATTATAAGCCAAAAAGGTAAAAACAAGACGATAACAATAACCGAAAAAACAATATCTAAAGCCCTTTTAAAATATTTATTATAAAATACATCTGTCGGCGTTTTAATACCGATCATCCTCTCTATAAAAATATTTCTTATTTATATCAGCTTTTATTGATTTTGTCAATCCGGTTCATTCAATGATTTCGAAGAATTTAAATGATTTTTCATCAAAACAATAAGAATAAGATAAAAAAACAACTATACCTGACTTTTTTTGTCATAAATCACATCAATTCTATATACTACTCAAGTTTTAGCGTATAAACCCGGCTTGATATTAAAAATGTAGTATGATATAATAAATTCGATAATTAGGTTTAATTTTAAATAGGTCAGGTGATGTTTATGTGGAGTTATACGGACAAAGTTTTAGATCATTTCCACAATCCGAGAAATTATGGTGAAATGGAAAATCCGGATGCAACTGGTGAAGTAGGATCTATGGCCTGCGGCGACGCGTTGCGCCTCACGCTTAAAATCGATAAAAGCAACAATAAAATAATCGACGCTAAATTTCAAACATTCGGATGCGGATCAGCTATAGCGTCATCTTCGGCCATGACCGAGATAATAAAAGGCATGACGCTCGACGAAGCCATGAAGCTTACAAACGCTGAAATTTCTAAATTTCTGGGCGGGCTTCCGCCTGAAAAAATGCACTGTTCGGTTATGGGTAAAGAAGCCCTGGAAGCAGCTATTGCTAATTACAGGGGAATAAAAATCGAAAAGGAAGAAGAGGAAGGGCGCCTCGTATGCAGATGCTTCGGCGTTACGGAAGATAAAATTAGAAAATTAGCGCTGGAAAATAACCTTCATGACGTGCAGGACATAACTAATTACACCAAAGCCGGCGGAGGGTGCGGCGCATGCCTTCAGGACATACAGGACATACTTAATGACGTATGGAAAACAAAAAAAGCCCCGGTTGAAGCAGTTTCAGAAAAAACGCCCGATAAGCCGAAAAAGCTTACCACCGTCCAGAAAGTCAAATTGATAGAAGAAACACTTGAAAAAGTCATCAGGCCGTCCCTTAATCAGGATGGAGGCGATATAGACCTGGTGGATATAGACGGCAATAAAGTTTACGTGAAGCTTCGTGGAATGTGCTCCCATTGCCCGTCTTCGTCTTTCACGATAAAGTCGTTCGTTGAAACGAAATTAAAAGAATTCGTGTCGAACGATATAGAAGTTTTCCCGGAGGAGCAAACAAATGATTAATAAAGCCATATACGTCGATAATAACGCAACCACGCCTATAGCGCCTGAAGTTTATCAAGAAATGATTCCATACCTTACGGAATTGTATGGAAATCCATCTTCCATCCACACTTTCGGAGGGCAATTGGCGTCTAAAATAGACGAGGCGCGCCAAAAAATAGCCAATCTGATAGGCGCTCTGCCCACTGAAATAGTCTTCACTTCCTGCGGAACCGAATCGGACAACGCCGCGATTATGGGCATACTTTCTTCGAATCCTTCTAAAAAACACATAATAACCACAAAAGTGGAGCATCCGGCCATTTTAAATTTATGCCAGACGCTTGAAAAAAACGGTTATGACGTAACTTATCTTTCGGTAGATAGAAAAGGCTATTTAAATCCCGACGAATTGCAAAAAGCCATAAGGCCCGATACCGCAATAGTTTCAGTTATGTACGCAAACAATGAAACCGGCGTTATTTTCCCTATAGAAGAAATAGGCAAAATAGTCAAATCAAAGGGCTCTATGTTTCATGTAGACGCCGTGCAGGCCGCCGGTAAAATTCCGATAAATCTTTCAAAATCAAGTATAGACCTGCTTTCCATATCAGGCCACAAGCTGCACGCGCCAAAAGGCGTCGGAATTCTATATATAAGACGTGGAACCATGATACGGCCTTTCGTTATAGGCGGGCATCAGGAACGCGGCCGCAGGGCCGGAACGGAAAACGTAGCCTCCATATGCGCCCTCGGAAAAGCGGCGGAACTTGCCTGCGCCAACATAACCGAAGAAAATACGAGAGTCAAAAAAATGCGCGACAGGCTCGAAAAAAATATACTTGAAAATATAGGGTATACGTTTGTAAACGGCGGCAGCGAATCGAGGCTTCCTAACACGACAAATATAAGCTTCGAATTCATAGAAGGCGAATCGATCTTATTGCTCTTAGATAAATTCGGAATCTGCGCTTCGTCGGGCTCTGCTTGCACTTCTGGTTCGCTCCAGCCTTCACATGTTCTAAGAGCTATGGGCGTACCGTTTACCGCGGCGCACGGCTCGATCAGATTCAGCCTGAGCAGGTATAACACCGAAGAGCAAATCGATAAAATAATAGAAGTTTTACCTGGAATAATAAAAAAATTAAGGGCCATATCGCCCTATACTCCAAAAAAATAAAGGAGGAAACCGGGAACTTTTTATTGCTTCCCCGGTTTTAATGAGCGAAAAAAACAGCAAAAAGCTCAGACTTACGCAATTATCCTCATGCGCAGGCTGAGCCTCCAAATTAGGTCCGGGCGACCTCAAAAAGTTAATAAAAGACCTGCCGGTAAAATTCGATAAAAACCTTCTTGTCGGATTTAATAACTGCGACGACGCGGCTATTTATAAAATCGATTCGAAGCGTTCCATTGCGTTTACCGTAGATTTTTTCACGCCTGTCGTAGACGATCCGGTAAGTTTCGGCAAAATTGCCGTCGCAAATTCAGTTTCAGACGTTTATGCGATGGGCGGCATACCGTTTTTGTCTTTAAATATAATGAGTTTTCCTCTTGGCAAACTTCCTGACCGTGTTTTTAGCGACATTTTAAAAGGGGCGGCGGAAAAATCAATAGAAGCCGGCGTCGTTATAGGCGGAGGCCATTCGGTAACGGATAAAGAGCTGAAGTTCGGACAGGCTGTCATCGGGTATGTAAATAATAATCAAATCGTAGATAACTCACATGCTAAGGCTGGAGATCTTATAATAATAACCAAACCTATCGGAATAGGGATAATAACTACAGCCATGAAAATGGGCGGCAAAGTAAAGGCAGCTTCATTTAAACAGGCCGTTAGAGTTATGGAATGCCTTAATAAAGATGCGCGCGATATAATGGTTAAAAATAAGATTTCGTGCGGAACTGACATTACCGGATTTGGCCTGCTCGGTCATTTGTATGAAATCGCTTCCGCTTCCAATGTGACACTTGAAATAAAGCACGATTCTTTTGATATTATTGAAGGAGCTTTTAAACTGGCAGAAGACGGTTTTTTTCCAGGCGGCGCTTATAACAATCTCGAATATATCAAAAAGTTTATAAAATTTAAAGATGGAATCGACGATGTGTTCAAACTGCTTATGTGCGATCCTCAAACATCCGGAGGTATTGCCATGTTTGTCAGTCCGCAACGTTTAACTCGCGTGCAATCGCTTTTAAATAAAATGGGTTTATGTCACAGTGTAATAGGATCTGTTTCTCATAAAACATATTATCATATCAGTGTAATTTAGTTATATATCAAAAAAAAAAATAAATAATAATTGTTGACATAAGCATGCTTATTATTTTAAAATAAAAAACATTAAACTTGATTTTGAAAAAAACATAGCTTCTAAAACTAATAAAAATATTAAATTATAGTATAATTATTAGTAATCGCGTTGATAGTGTTGATAAATGCGTTGATAACTCTTTTATCAACGTTTCTGGTTATTGATAACTCTGTTGAAACTATTAAAAAGTTATTAACAGTTTCAACGAAAAAACAAAAAAAAGAGTTATTAACATTTTTGTCAATAAGTTATCAACCCATTGTTAACACGTTTATCAACGGTATTTATCGTAGCGTCATAATCATTTAATTGATCGGGGAATATTGATTAATAATGCAAAATCATAAAGATATATGGAAAAAGATCGTTCTTGCTGTGAGAAAAAAGCAGGACGATAATTCGATATTTGATGGTTTGATCGTCAAGACCCGTGAAATATCGCTTCAGGATAATAATCTTATTATCGAAGTTGAATCCGATTTTATAAGGCAAAAATTAAACGAACAGTATTGCTCATTTTTTATAGAAGAACTTTCGTCCGCGCTTAAAAACGATTCGGTTAAAATAAGGTTTTTGACGGCTGAAAAAGGTTGTTTTGAAGATAATGTCGAACTTTTGGATGGCGCTGCGGCCCAGAGGCAGCCTAAAATATTAAAGCAAGGCATCGAAAGAGAAGCCGTAAAGCAAGAAAAAATAGAAACATTAGCTTTTGATAATCAGAAAGAACACGTGGAAGACGATCTTGAAAAAATACAGCGCGAGCATGAATTGATTGAAAAACGAATCAGCGCCGGCGGCCTTTTTCCAAAGTACACCTTCGAAACGTTTGTCGTTGGAAAAAGCAATCAATTCGCTCACAGCATATCTATAAACGTAGCGAAATATCCTGCCGGAAAATACAATCCGCTTTTTTTGTACGGCGGAGTGGGGCTTGGAAAAACTCATCTTATGCAAGCCATAGGCCATCAGATGATTAAAAATAGCAAAAAAGCCCATGTAATTTACATATCAGGGGATTCATTTTTAAATGAAATGATAAATTCGATGCAAAACAACAGGATGTCCGCTTTTCGTGAAAAATACAGAAACGCCGACGCCCTTCTTGTAGACGACATACAATTCATAGCGGGAAAAGAATCTACTCAGGAAGAATTTTTTCATACATTCAATAATTTGTTCCAGGGCGCAAAACAAATAGTAATGACCTCCGACCGGCCTCCGCAGGAAATAAAAAAACTTGAGGAGAGGCTTGTTTCCCGTTTTCAGAGCGGGATAGTTGTCGATATACAACCGCCGGACCTTGAACTTCGAATGGCCATATTGCACAAGGCCCGCGACGAATATGGAAAAAAAGTCTCAAGCGAAATGATCGCTTATATCGCGCAAAAAATAGAAGGAAGCATAAGGCGGCTTGAAGGCGCTTTTCTTAAAGTAATAGCTTTTTCGGATATGCATAATCGTGAAATAACCGAATCGCTTATAGATGAAGCCCTTTCAGACATGAGCCAGGCGCTTCCTAAAAAAATAACAATTGAAACCGTTTTAAAAGTTGTCGCCGAAAATTACAGAATAAGCGTTAATGATTTCAAATCTAAAAACCGTTCCGCAAATATAGCATTTCCACGACATGTAGCTATGTATCTATGCAAGTCTTTAGTCGACGCTTCTACTACTAAAATTGGAATGGAATTTGGCGGCCGTGATCATTCTACGGTAATTCATGGAATTTCTAAAATAGAAGAAATGATGGATCGCGATATATCGTTTAAAAATGAAATAGAGCGCTTGATTCAAAAAATTAAAAGCTAGGTATGTTTTTTTAGAAAATCCCGGTGTACGTTGTTTAAATAAATGAGAAAATGCTGGTTTTAAGCGTACTTTTTAATAATTTTCGTAATATTAAAAACCTGGAGATAAACTTATCTCCAGGTATTAATCTTTTTTATGGGATGAACGGACAGGGAAAAACCAATATTCTCGAGTCCGTCGAAATTCTTTCAACAACAAGATCGGACAGGGCTTTTCGTGAATCGGAACTTATCAATCATTCGCAGGATTTTGCGTCGGTGGAAGGAAAATTTCTTAAAAACACCCTCGACTTCGATATATCGATAAATTTTTTCAGAAATAAAAAAAAGTCGTGCATAAAAAACGGAAAAGCGACTACTGCCGATAACATATTCGGCGCGGTAAACGTAGTTAAATTCTTTCCGGACGACATTGAAATAATAAAAGGGCCTCCATCGGTCCGACGTAAGTATATTGATATGGAAATATCGCTTACCGACAGGCTTTATTATTCGAATTATAAAAATTATATAAAAATAATAGATGCAAGAAATGCGCTTTTGAAAAAAGTATCCGATTATCCGGAATCAAGCAGGGAATATTTCGATCTTTTACACATGATAAAATCTTATGATGAACTTATGCCGGCTGTCGCTTATAATATTTACGCGGGCAGGATAAATTTTTTAAATGACATATTTGCGGGCGCATCCGGAACGCATCGCATGATATCTTCAAACAGCGAGCAGCCGGGCGTGCGCTATCTGTCTTCTATGTATGAAAACATACAAGAATCAATGGTTTTAACGGAAAATCTTTTTAAGGAAAGGCTTACATTTTTATTGAAAAAAAACTTAAAAAATGATATAATAAGAAAACTTACAACGGTAGGTCCGCACAGGGATGATATCGAATTTTTAATAGACGGCAAGGCCGCTAAAAATTTCGGCTCTACCGGACAAATAAAAACCCTTGCGGTTTCGTTGAAGCTGGCCCAGATAGATTATATTTTTGATAAGATAAACGATTATCCGGTCCTTTTAATAGACGATCTGACGTCTGAATTTGATGCCGAAAGGCTTTTTAATATCGCCGCAAGCATTTCGAGAAATATACAGGTAATAATAAGCAGCACCAATCAGAAGGTTTTTATGGACGCGCTGCGCGGGCCTGATATAAGATACTTTGAAGTTCATGACGGCGGAATTAAATCGTAAATGCAAGGGGCTAATCAAACTATGGAAGAACGCATTAAACGCAAACGCTCTTTCGCAAAAAATAACGATTTTGAAAAAATAGGCGGCGTAATCGAAGGATATATTAAAGGCGAGTGCCTCTTTACGCGGCATCGTGACGTTTATGAAATAAAAAAAGCGTGGCCGAAAATAGCAGGTGATTTTATTTCATCGAATACTTCGATAGTTTCGTTAAACGAAGGCGTATTGATAATAAATGCTACGGCGAGCCCCTTTTTATTTCATCTTAGTTCTTTTAAGAAAAAATATTTAAACGATATAAATTCTATGTTTCCACAGCTTGCGGTAAAAGAGATATTTTTTAAGGTCGGTAAAATTAATTCGGGTGAAGCCGTTGAAAAATGCCGTACTGAAGAAATAATAGAACAGGCGAAATGCGACGAAATTAAGTCTTATAACATAGAAAACATAGAAATAGCCGAAGATGCTTTATCGTCGATAAAAGATTTTGTAAGTTCATTGAATATAAGCGATTGCGAATTAAAAGAAAAGATACTTAATGCCGCAAAAACGATATATAAAATAACTCAGTATAAAAAACGCAACGGCTATGTTGAATGCGATATGTGTTCCTCTTTATTTTTGGTTAAGACGCAAAATGCCGGTAAAAACGATATCATTATTAACGGATGCTGCGAATATTGCCTTTTTAAAATAAAAACGGAATTGAAAAAAAGCGTTTTACGAATAAAAGAGCGTCCATGGGAAAATTATGAAATTCATGTAAAAGATTTTACGGACGTCGATTTTCGAGAATTCGAATATATAAGAAAAATCGAGTTTAAACGCGCGAAAGAAAATGTTGAGGAGCTCATCAGGCGCTATGTTACCGAAGAAACGGAGGAATCGTTTGTTTTACTTGATGAAAATATAAGAAGGGCGCTTTCGTTGCATGAACACAGAAACTATTATGAAGTGGTTTCTTTTGGCGAAAAAGGGCTCGATTTGATAGCAAATATTTTAGGCCCTAACGCGCGCGCCGTTTTTGCAAGAGGCTCCATGATATCGCGTTTTAAATAAACTGACTTTTAAAGTATAACATGTTTAACTGATGCATAATATTGTACGCTCACTGGAGAATATTGATGTTTTTACATATAGGCAATAATGAAGTAATATCGGCTAAGGACATAATCGGTATATTTTCGATCAAGCAATTTTTAAAATCGAAAGAGAATCTTATTAATTATAAGAACCTTGTCGCGAAAAACAGGATTGCGAAAAATTCCGAAAAAAATTCGAAGAGTTTAATACTGCTGAAAAACGGCGATTACGTGGAATCGTGTATATCCGCTTCCACTCTGTCGAAACGCATGGACATTGAAAGAATATTAAAAAATTTACCAAAATGGGGTGTTATATGACAGCTGGACATAATTACGATGCGACTAATATTCAAATATTAGAAGGTCTTGAAGCGGTGCGCAAGCGCCCTGGTATGTATATAGGCGCGGTCAATATTTACGGGCTGCATCATCTGCTGTTTGAAATAGTCGATAACAGCGTTGATGAAGCGATGGCAGGCCATTGTAAGAATATAAACGTGATAATGCACGACGACAACAGCATTACTGTTATAGACGACGGGCGCGGCATTCCCGTCGATATGCATAAATGCGGCCTTCCGGCGCTTGAAGTCATTATGACCACGCTTCATGCCGGCGGAAAATTCAGCGATGATTCCTACGCTTATTCCGGCGGCCTTCACGGCGTCGGCGCGTCCGTAGTCAACGCTTTATCCGAATACCTTGAAGTCTGGGTCAAGCGCGACGGAAAGCTTCATTATCAAAAATACGAATGCGGCAAGCCTGTTTGCAAAGTTAAAGTAGTCGAAGAAAATATAGAAGGCACCGGAACCAGAACTCGTTATCTGGCGGATAAGACTATTTTCGAAACGATAGAATCGTCGTTCGATACATATTCGAACCGCCTTCGTGAACTCGCTTTCTTAAACAAAGGCATTAAAATCACCATTAAAGAAGAAAAAACCGAAAAAAGCCATGAATTTTTATATGAAGGCGGAATCGTATCATTCGTCGAAGATTTGAACAAGACTAAAAATCCGCTCCATCAAGATATAATTTATTTTCAAAAAGATAAGGACGAAACCAACGTTGAATTCGCGATAAATTATAACGATGGTTTCGCTGAAACTTTCTTTTCGTACGTAAACAACATAAATACCGTTGACGGCGGAACGCACGTCACTGGTTTTCGTACGGCCTTAACTAAAGCGATAAACGATTACATAAAAAATAACAACCTCGTCAAGGAAAAAGATTTTAAATTAACCGGTGAAGACGTTCGAGAAGGGCTCACGGTAGTTTTGTCGATTAAGGTAAAAA
>Ga0074198_1000617_pt1 | contig 33525 bp, 28 predicted proteins | sample EPASupsiteSAE323_FD_64527 | JGI IMG/M metagenome (GOLD analysis project Ga0074198, IMG submission 64527) | Bioremediated contaminated groundwater from EPA Superfund site, New Mexico - Sample SAE3-23 | ecosystem: Environmental > Aquatic > Deep subsurface > Groundwater > Contaminated ... | reverse complement strand
CAATCCCATCAACCCCTTATCTTTATTCTTTTTACCGCGAACAGTATACGGTATGATTACCATCGCACTCCCGAAAGGCAGCCTCGAGGCGCAGACACTCCAGCTCTTCAAGGAGGCAGACCTTGAGGTCAAGCGCACGGACCGCGATTACAATCCCCGCATTGCGGACGAGCGTATCGGGAAGATCAAGATCCTGCGCCCGCAGGAGATCCCAACCTACGTGGAGAAGGGATACTTCGATATCGGCATCTCCGGTCTCGACTGGGTGAACGAGACCAACTCGGATGTGGTGGAGGTTGCCAATCTCTCGTACAGCAAGACCGGGGAGGGCAACGTGAAGATCGTGATCGCGGTTCACCGGGACGAACCGATCGAGAATGTCTCGCAGATCCGGCCGAACAGCCGGGTGACTACGGAATACCCTGAGCTCACGAGGAAGTTTTTCGAGGACCTGAAAATTCCCGTACAGATGTTCCATTCATTCGGTGCATCGGAGGCAAAGGTGCCCGATCTCATGGACGTGGTCGTTGACCTGACCGAGACCGGCACCACGCTGCGCAAGAACGGGCTGAAGATCATCGGGCAGATCATGGAGTCGCACACCGTTATCTGCGCTAACAAGGCAAGCTGGGCCGACCCGGTGAAGCGCCGGGAGATCGAGGAGATCCGGACGCTGCTCTTTGGGGTTATCGAAGCGAGGAACAAGGTGCTCCTGACGATGAATGTTCCCTCTGCATCCATGGAGAAGATCGTAGCGGCTCTGCCGGCGATGAAGAAGCCAACGGTCAGCCAGCTTCACGGGATTGATTATTATAGTATCCAGACGGTGGTGCAGAAGAACATGGTGAACAAACTTATCCCCCAGCTCAAAGCATGCGGGGCTGAGGATATTTTAGAGATCCCGATATCGAAGATTGTGCCGTAACCGGGCGAACACGCGATACACTATCTTTCAGTGCTGAAGAGCCGCGAAGTCCAGATTTTTTTCTTTATCACTCAATCAGGACCTATTAGGAATTTCCTCTAATCGGTATGTTCATATACGACAATGCGCAGGTGTCCCGTAATGAACCAATATTTATATCCCGCCTTCACCCTATAAGCCTATAAGGAACAACATGCGTGGTTCATGGTTTCATCTGAGCATAATTTTCGCCCTCATTGCCATGAGCATCTGTAGCGCGTGTGTCTCTCAACCCGAAGAAAACCAGACCTCCGTGCAGAACATATCCCCTCCTGTGAACATAGGGCTCCGCCAGATACCTGAATCGACGGGCCCCACATCAGTCAGTCTTGAAAATGCACGACAGATGCTCGGGGAGATTGAATATGCCGGGGAGATAGGGAACAACAGCAGGCAGGATATTTGCTATGTCCTGGGCAAAAACATTGACGCAACAGGAAACGCCGAATCGTGGGTCTTTGGCACCCGTTCTCCGGAGGGTAATAAACTACTGGTGTATGAGCGGAACCGCTGGACGGTTATTCCCTGGACAGCAACGCTCCCCTCCGAGGAGATCCCCTTCGAAAAGATACTGCTCCCGGATGAACTGATCGGCCAGAACAGGAATGAGATCTCCGGGACGACAATGGCAAGCGGTATCCGGGAGATCGAATTAAAAAATGGCATTTATTCACTTACCCTCACGGAAGGAAACACGGATTTGATCCTTGCATTTAATGCAACAACAGGAGTGTTGATTGCTTAAAAATGACTGACAATGCAGGAAATATGTCCATCGATTTTCTCGTGGGATTTACCATCTTCATCCTTGCATTTATCTGGGTGGCAACGCTGATTCCCGGCATACTGATTGGGCTTCAGTCAAATACCATTGATTTCGATGCGATTGCTTATCGCACCGGTGTTATACTTGTAGAGGACCCGGGGTGGCCGGCATCCCCCGGGTGGGAATCCTACGATGATCTGCAGAAGGCCAACATTACCCGTTTCGGGCTTGCCATCTCAAAAGATTCCCCCAATATTCTCGCTGAAGATAAGGTGAACCGGTTCTTCTGTACTTCATTTATCTATCCCGAAGAGTACCAGCAGCGTGCAATCTTCGGTGACCGCCCCTACCGATTCAACATATCCCTCCTGGACATCGAGAGAAATGAACTACGAACCGTGGGAGATGTCCGGCCGGACAGTTATGGCTATATCCGCCGTCTCGTCAAGATCAAGGGGACCAGCAATGCCTCCATCGGCTCATCGTATATTCTTGCACATAAGTACAACAATACCGCCATACCCTCGGATTTCAATGTCACCCGTCATGAATTTTCCATCCTGTTTAATAATACAAAACTTCTGGGCGATATCAAGGATCCGGCGTACCAGATCAATCCTTCACGGGAACAGACGATGATCAATATTACCGATCTTAATTCTACGTTATTCCCGTCACCACTCACACCTTCGGTTAAAATTAACCTGACCAGTATCAAGGTCTACAAGCTCGATGCGGGAACCTTTGCAATGGTGCGTTTGTACGACACCCCCTATATCGATGGAAACAGTTTTACTTCCGTACCCCCAGTCCAGGTCAATGATAATATTACCCTGAAATTTGATCCACAGTTCTTCGACATCATGAGAGCAGACTATTCCAGGATTTATCTTAATCTTACGTTTGATACTCAGAAAGATGCTATGGGAAATCCGGGATACTGTTCATTTTTAAATAATTCACTCTCTACCCCGTTTGACTACAACTACCATCCCGCAAATGTCACCCAGCCCCGGTTGCGGGATGCTGTCGTGGAGGTGGCCGTATGGTAATGTGTGCAAAGGATGCTGCCCAACTCTACACGATTGAGGGAGTTGCTGCCGGCCTGATCATGATCCTGACGGCGTTCTTTGTAGTCAATGCAACTACAGTATATACCGCCGGGGATTCGCATATCAGCGACATGCAGATGGAAACCCTGGGAAGCGATGTGTTGAAGATGATGGATACTCTCCCCGACAGTTCGGTAACAAAAACACCATTGCAGGCAATCATCGAGGATCCCGTCAGTGTTCCCAATGAAACATTCAAAACGAGTTTTCTGAACCTGGCCAATAACCGGACAGGATTATCCCCGGATTATTACACCACAATCGATTCGGGTATGGATTCCATCCAGTTTACTGCAAATTATGCATGCCGACAGCTTGATCCCGGTACTGAATTAGATAGTAACAATCTCATTAGTTTATCCCGAAATATGACCGGGGGGGAACATGCCGTGCGTGTCACGAAATGGGTTATAGTGGACAAAGCAGTTTGTGGTGATGTAAAACAGAACCGTGCCGTTCTCGTGGAGGTGCTCATGTGGCGCGACTGAATGAAGATGCCCAGTGGATTATCCTGATGGGATTCCTGGTGAGTTTCAGCATATTCTTCCTGGCAATGGTGATCAACCAGTCTACCGTAGTAGGTCAGACAACATCGGAAAGTGTAATCGAATTCCCCAAAAATGATATCCGGGATTTGCGGGGAGTGATTATAAAATCTGCCGGTGTCTCAAATGGTGACGTTGTAAGAAATGATACTGCGGTCATCTCACTTGCGAGAAAAAATTCTGTGGTCAGTTATCGCACATTTCAGGATATTAACCATACCTTCATCGATATACACTATAATAACGGGGTGACTGAATACAATGAGAACTGGACGTCCCTGTAAACTTCAGCACAACGAGAATGCCGCCGCAAATATGATTGAGTACATCATGGTGAGCGGTGTTCTCATGGGACTCCTTGTCATCATGATGCTGCTGGTAAACACCAATATCCTCCAGGCCCCGGCAGACCGGCTCAGTTTTGTCGCATTTACCGATGTGGGAAATGGTATTTCCACGCGGATTGTCGACGTGTACGCCATCGCACCAACAGATGGAACGATCACCACAAGCTTTGATATTCCCGATGATATTGCCGGGATGGATTATTACGTTGAAGTTGGAACCCGGAACAATCCGGTAAATGATTTGTACGAGTCACAATACATCATTGTACAACGGGGTTCCCTCCAGTCATCGATTGACATCGCCGGCATCGGGGCTTCCCGGGGTGTTGCGGGCAGTACAACCGGCAAGGGAATGAACAGGATCAGTTATGATTCAAGAGGGTTTTCATGATGATACATTCGCGCAGCAATGACGAGCACGCGGTTTCCGAAGCAATAGGGTTCCTGCTTATCTTCACCATAGTGATAGCCGGTATCGGGCTGGTGACCCTGTACGGGTACCCGATACTCATTGAGCAGCAGGTGAATGCTGATGAAAAGATCATGGAAAAGAACATGATCGTGTTGCAAAACGATGTCAAGAGTCTGGCATACAAGACGGTGCCCTACAAAGAGACCTCGCTGAAAATCGGGGGAGGGGCCCTGACAGTGTATAACGCGTCGTCAACACCTGCGGTCTCAACGATCGATATTACGGATTGTGGGGGCACCCGGTATGTGAGTGGGTTCCAGTCCGGTGATTTGCGTTACTCTTCGGGGGGTGCTGGCACCGACATCTCCCTCCAGAACGGTGCTGTGGTGAAGCGAAGTCATTTCCAGACAGGGTCCGTCATGCTCGCTGAACCGCGGTGGTTCTATGATACCCGGACGAACACGGTCGTGATCAATCTCATTGCATTTAATAGCACAGAGTTTATGGCACGGACAGGAATTGGCACTGTGCAGATGGCAATGGGAGAGACGAATTATACGTACGTCTCGCCAGTTAACGGAAATTCCGTATGTTTGAAATACACACCCGATTCTACCACTGAAGGACAGGACTATCTCACCGCATGGGATAATTATTTCCGGAATACTATGAAAATGACCACTACCGGGAATGAGTATAAATTTTCAACAAACATTGAAACACTCGTCATTAAAAAATACGATATAATTATCAAATCAATCTAACTTTTTTTAAAAAACCATTGAGGTACCTGAAACAAGGTTCAAGGAATAACTTCCGTATACAATACCGTTAAAAATTATTCGAGTTTAATGAACGTGGTACCCCGTCCGCCAACCGTTTTTGGTCCTTCCAGATATGCATAAGTGTCGGGTGTATCCTCTGCGGTTGCCAACACTTTGATCTGGTAACCACCAGGGGGCAACTTTGTCACATCCAGCTGTGCCTGCTGGGAAGATTCCCCGGGGGGGATTCCGGTTATTTCGGCAAACCGGACATACGGTGCATCGTTGACAGAATAATACACCTGTTCCCTGACGCCGGCAGGGGAAATTCCGGTATAGGTTGTAGTCCATGCCACGGGCAGGAGTGCCTTGATCTCGCCCGGCTCTGTACACCGGAGATTCGTCAGGGTGATTGTTTTCATCGTCATACCGGTTGATGTCAGGTTATAGGAGGCGGTAATATAGGTTGGGGGCAACAACAGGGTATCGACACCGGTATTTTCACTGTCTTTGAATGTGATTTTGGAGTCCGGGCCGAAAATATTGATATTCCCATCTGCAAGCACTTTGAGCCTGAATGTTGTTTCCCAGATTTCATTGATTTTAACCGTACCAACGTTAAAATCCAATCCGTGATTATTTGTCCAGTTCACCGACTGGTCGGTAATATATGGCGCGATAATGTCATGCGTCAGGTTATATTTGTGAATCCATGTGGAGCCGGGTGCCTTGTTGGGGGCTCCTCCCAACAAGGGATCGGGAACATAGGAAAATACGTCTGCCCCGTTCACCGAGACATTATTCACCGTAATTGTTCCAAAATCCATGAATATCTGGGTATCTACACCAGCACTTTCCTGCAGTTCCCCGGCAATCTGATTATATACATCGGCGATATTTGTGGCTGACGCGGTATAATATTTGCCGCCACTGGATGTAGCAAGGGTTTCGAGAGTGGTTTTTCCGCCATTCGATATGGAATCACTGAACGCAATCGAATAGATTTTTATCCCGTTGTCTTTTGCGTACAGAGCCATATTCTGGTTTGATACACCGGAATAACTTTCCCAGTCGGTATCTAAATTGCCATAATCCGTGGGATTCCAGTCGCGTCCGCGTCCTGAATCCCGGGCAAGGGGATCACCGTCCCAGTTATAATCCCCGTCCGACAGCACAATGACTGCCTTGACTGCTGTTGACCGTGCATTGGTCTTCAGGTGCCCTATTGCATCCCGCAAACCCCTTCGGAGAGGTGTGCCGTGATCAGGGACAATCCCGTCAAGCCCGGTTTTAACTCCAATAAAGCCGGTATAGCCGGTGAGCGATTTGTCAAGAGTCGAATAATCTGCATAGGTTTTAGGAGTGGCGTATACATTATCTCTCTCGTATGATATCCCGGAATTTTCACCTGCGGTGCCGATATATCCGGATCGTCCGAATGATACCAGCCCAATCTGATCTTTTGCTGACATCTTGTCGACAAACGATTTTGCTGCAACACGGATGGAATACATCCGGTCCGGGTTATCATACAACATACTTCCAGAGCGATCGGTAGCGAGGACGACATCAATAGGTTTTTTCGTCAATGCATACCCATCGCCTTTCAGCTTGACGTTAATATCCACGGTTTCATTTACCTTTACCGTAGAGGGACTGACCGAAGTGATCACGCTGAGATAAGGATAATTTTTCCAGATAAGGTCGATATCTTTGGGATTGCCATTCCAGACAGCTGTAACCTTACAGGTACCTGTCGATGCGGGATTGTACGAAAGGTCGTAGAGGTTTTTACTAAATGAACCCGGTATAAATTTCACGGTTGCAAACCCATCCGGGTCGGATACTGCACTTGCCGTGTTCAGGTTGGTTTCCTGAAATACCGGAAGAGAAGTAACATTATAGGGTCCACCGGGGTAGGCGATAGAACCTATCGAAAAAGTTACTGTTTCGCCACCAACCGGATTCCCCATAATATCAATTACTTTTGCTTTAACGTCAGCAGTAATTGCCGGGTTCACATCTTTGCTTGCCATCGTCTGGGGATTGGCAATAACCTCAAAGTTAGAAGCGGTCTGGTTATAGAAAGTGACTGTATTACTGATGGTGACTGAATTATTATTTACTGCCGTCGCCGTTATACTGAAATCTCCGGTTAGCGTTTTCGGACCGTACGTAAACCAGATCTGACCTATGCTGTTGGACTGGTAATTTACAATGGGATCCCCGGCATAATCTGTTTGTATCGTTACATTTTGAGCTGCGGTAGGATTGCCGAACCGGTCATAAATCATATATTTGATAGTAAATTTCTGGATACCATCGGCAGGGAGTTGGGTCCCGGGAGGATCATATTCCTGCGTGATCGAAAACGGTGTGCCGGTGGTTGCGGCCACAATCCATTCGAGTTTTTCCGGCATACTTCCGAATGCATCAACCAATATGCTGTTGGGACCGTAAGTCGAAGTCAGTTTCACTTTTACTGAAGCATTTCCGCTTGCATCAAGGGTTGTGGATTTGTCGTGCGTTGTCCCGCCATCAAAACCACCATCATCCGGGGCAGGACCATGAACGTGGAGGGTGATCGTATGAACATCAGCGGGCAGAACCTGCTTCCGGTTATCAATCGGGTTTCCCCAGCGATCCGTGATCGAGATATTGAAGGGGACTTCAGTGGCAACAGTCCCTTCAAAAGGATATTCAAAACGGGAAATATAGGGGCTGTCGTGATCGATCTCCTGATTCAGAGTCCGTACCGTGCCGTAGGATCCCGTTGCATCAGAAAAATTCACTGCTATCTTTATCGTTGCTGTACCGCTCTTCTTGTTTACGGTAAAGGTGCTGTATGCATTTCCCGCAGTATCCGTAGTTGTGGCAACGGGGGTCAGGGTGCCGTAAGGGTATCCCTCAACAGCAAAATTGACAACAGCTCCTGAAATTATAGTTCCAAAAGAAGTATTCGTCACATGAACGCTGATAACCGCCTGGTCAGCGCCGTTTGCAACTAACCACGGTTTACTCGTGACTGCCGTTGCAGTGAGAGGATCTGCCGTAACCGAAGCTACGATGAACAGCAGACTAAGAATTATTAATAATCCAGCCTTCGCTCGCATATCCAAATTCCTGGAGACTACAATATGACTTTTTGGTATATAAATATATTTATTTTAAAATCTGCTCAAATATCTGTCGGTTTGCTAAAATCTGTATAAAAAGACATAATGAGAGGGCGGATAGCGTATCTAAACATCAAACGTCTTATCTGCCGGGGATCCGGCATCCAAATCACGGTATTTTAAGAAAAGCGTTTTCCACAGGTAACCGGTATACCGGATCTTTCGATTTTTTACAAAAAATACCGAATCGGAATAAAATCATATTCCATCAGCGAGATGCAATAAAAAACCAGCATTTTACCCAGCGATTCCCTGAAGGAACCGGATGAAAAAATCCACGTTAAAAGATATCTGCACACTATCCCTGCACGTAAGGTAGTGCAAGCAAAATCAGCATCCCCACACCAAAGCATACAATCAGCATCCCGGATATCCGGTTGATTAGCCTCAGGTGCTCAGCACTGATGCGGGAGCGGACTGAACCTATCGATCCACAGAGAACGATCCACCAAAGCGTTGAACCAAAAAAGACACCGCCAACAAACTCCGATGCGGACAGGACAGAATTTTCATAAAATACCACGCCAAAGCCGGGCAGTATTGCCACAAAGAAAATAAGCGTTAAAGGGTTGGCGATCGCGATGGCCACCATAGAAAGGTAATCCTTAACATATGTTTCATGTTCTGTTTTCACACTGAGTGGTGCAGGCATGGTGAGAAATATCCGTATCCCGACAAGTACCAGAACCACACCGGCAGCGAGCCGGAGGGAGACCTGGTGGGCGATGATCAGCCCGGATATGGCAGTCAGCCCGAAGAAGGTAACACCGGCATAAAATGAGTCTGCCGTCGCCACCCCGATGCCCGACACGATCCCGTGAAGCCTGCCGTCAGTAACTGCCCGCTGGATGCACATGAGGGCAATCGGACCCACCGGTACGGCAAGCGTGAGGCCGATGATCATTCCCTGGATGAATATACTGGGGTCCATGTATTACCTGATCGGTTTTTCCATCCGGTTATCCGAAAATCGCAATCGTACTACCTGCTTCCATCAACATTCCGTGATGGTGCGATAATATTCGGCAAGATTGCTGGCGATATATTCCTACCATACATTCCCTTTTACCGATGTTGAGGATTTCGGTACGTGCTAAACATCGTACGAATCACGAAACGCCAGAATGAATCGGTCCTGACATCGCGGTTATGTTTACAGGCAAGCGAATTTCCGCATTAATTATGAGAACAGAAGATGCGGGGAGCCGGATTCGAACCGACGAACTCCTTCGAGAATAGATCTTGAGTCTTATACTATCAAATAGTATAAGATACATTTATGTTATCTTGAGTTTTAGTAAGAGGCATGACTGTTGAGCTCGGTAAAATGAAACGGCTCGATCCGGTTAATCTCAAATATCTCGAAGGGTACGTCAGAGCTCTTTCCCTGAAACAACTTCGAACGACTAGCATAAACGAAAAGCTCCAACGAGTATATGCATTTCTCATATTCTCAGAATTTCAGGATTTGATGAAGACAACACCAAAGGATGTTGAAGACTTTCTTATCTCCAGAAAAACCAAACCCACAAAGAGGGGAAGGCCCTGTTCAGATGCAACAATTCAGGGTGACTTGCTTGGAGTAAAGTTATTTTTTAGATATTTACGACCAGAGGATGAAGTAAAATTATTCGAAAATATCAAAATAAAGCGGCCAAAGAACCGTCTGCCCGTTGAGAGATTACTCTCTCGGGGAGATATCGAAAAACTTGTAAATGCATGCGACACCCAGCGAGACCGCGCCTTGATTATGTCATTATGGGATTCCGGATGCCGTATTAATGAGATCCTATCACGAAATGTTGGCAATATAGAGTTCGACCGTTATGGTGCGGTCATGGTTGTTGATGGAAAAACAGGACAACGCCGATTAAGATTGACTGCCTGTGTTGGAGATCTCCAAAATTGGGTTAATACTCATCCCTTTAAGGACAATCCCGATGCCCCGCTTTTTATCACATACAACCGTTACGGATTTGGGCGCAAACGGATTAATGAACATACCTTTTCAAACCGCTTGAAGGTCCTCGCTGAACTAGCGAAAATTACAAAGCCCGTTCATCCCCATGCAATCCGGCATGCCAGACTTACAGATCTTGCTAAGCAAGGATTCTCCGAAATGGAACTGCGGATCATTGCAGGATGGGAAGCAGCAAGTGGGATGCCGGCAATTTACGTTCATATGTCCGGAGCGGATGTTGAAAAGAAGGTGCTCCAGAAAGCAGGGTTGTGTGAAGAGGAAGAATCAAAGGAAGTGAAACTTGAAGCAAAACGTTGTCCCCGATGTAAAACGATCAATGCTCATGATGCAAAATATTGTGGATCATGTTCTTTGATTCTTGATGCCAAGACCGCGCAGCAGGTCGAACAAGCAGAAAGACGTATAGAACAGACACCAGAATACCAGATGTTAAAAGAGAAACTTACCACCGAACTAATTAAATCCTAATTTTCGGAGGGCGCCCTCGTTTCGCTCCTTTTGATATTCGAGCGTAATAACGGCTTCCAGATTCTCTGCTCAGCGTTTTCTTGACTCGACTTTTAATGATTTTCTGTTTATTGCGGGAGTGTATTCGAGTTTTTAAAAAATTAATAATGTAAATGCAATCATCAGTAGGATACCTCAAATCATTAGTCATGAACGTAAACAGTTCTGGTTCTTGTTCTTTGAGTGCATCAAACAATTTTTTTATCGTATCAGCGTGATGTTCAGTATCTTGAGCGATACGTCTCATCGTTCGTAATTCCCTAATCATTCCGAGTATTTTGATTAACTCATTATCTTTCACGCATTTTGGGCGGGATATTAGAACCTCACTAATGATGTAGAAGGTTTTCCGGCAATGTTTGCAATAGTACCGCTGGCATCCAGACCTGGCATCTTTACCACGTTTGACAATATCTTTCCCATGTTTTTTGAAGTGAAATTCACATTGGGGATTCTGACAGACAACATTGGTAGGGCTTCGTTTCCTTGCCACAATTATTCTTGACCCTTTTAATTATATAAAGTATGTAAAATGGGTCACTGTTGACTTTTCCTTATAATACGCCCTTTCCGATGGGTAAATGCGCAAAGTGGAGGGCCCTTCGTTTTGAGCGGGAAATCTCAAAATGAAACCAAATAATCAATCATGGAGTGTCCGTTGTTCGGTATCTCTCCCTAATGAGCTCTATGAGTTCGCTAAACAGGAGGGGTATTCACTGAGTGCCCTTCTGAGGAACGGTCTTGAGAACAAACGGATACTGCTCCGTTGTAATGCTCCCGAAGGGGTAGAGGCCACATGAGCCAAGCGGTTACATTCAATTCCTCTACTGAGCCAAGGTGGGATCCACAACCGGCAAAACATAGCATATCCAAGGAGGTTTTCAACCTTTTATCCCCCATTCACAAGATAGTGGCGGAATGTCTCATCAGAAAGGGGGAGTGGGTCCTTGTCGAAGATACAAGTGAGGTGGCACGATGACACAGATCCAGATCGCCATAATCAATATATCACTTGAATGGCCGCAAAGACCTCCAAGGCCATCCCCCACTTGAGGTCTGGAGGTAATGCATGATCAAGCGTAATACGATCGAGCACTGCTCCAAAGTGACGTCACTTTCACAGTATGTATTGGAGGTATTCCGAAACGAACCAGATAGGAACTACGTGAACAAAGATTTGGTTGATATCACACATGGAAATCCCAATTCAATTTGCAAGGCGCTAGGCAGACTTGAAAAAAGCGGTGAAATCATCCGTTTGGATCATGGCATTTATAAATACAATTCTTTTAGGGAGGACCCGTCCTTAATAACCTTAATAAAATACGGATATTGGCGGGTTGAAAATCTAAGATTCGTCACTAAACGGGCACGGGGGGATCCGGTGTCACAATCGGAGGTGACTGAAAATACCCTTGAAGAAAACAAATCCCTTTCTAAACCTTTACCGGGTTTTCCTTGGGATTTACCTACAGGACAGCAAGTGCATTGGAATAAATACCACAATGGGACACAGGAAATTCGATTGTCCTCAAATAAGCGTGCTCCATTCAGCCCAGATCATGTTCTGACCCTTTTGCAAATTCTTGAAAAAGATGGGTTCGGAGGTCCGGAATGGAAGTGTATATCGATAGAAGTGAACGTTGAGGGACGGGGTTGGACCGTTCCTGGTTACTTCGATGTAAAAATAATTAGGCAATTGCTTTTGAAGGTGTATCAACACGGTCCTTCTCTACGCATCGAGATAGCTGATAGAAGAGAGTGTTCGACAAAAGAGGTAATGTCCTTCCTACACAGTTTCGTCAATGGTTTTGATGCTGCTGAATCGCTTATGTCAGTAAAGACATTTGAAAATCGACTAGTTGGATGTGAGGGGGCGGCGAAACTGGCATTGACTATTGCAAGAAATACACGAGACAAATTACCCCTATTCCAACGGGCATCCGAACTAATCCGGAAAAAAGATAAATAAAAAATGTTTTCCATCCAGCAATTACATTTTCAAATCTAATCGTATCGGATCATATTCCGATTCATAGAATCCTGACTTTCCTTAATGTACATCCAGACCGCACATGGTTAGCAGACGAGCATGCCGAGAAAATGTTCTATTTGTTCTCACCCAATGCGAAAGGATATTAATAAAACCCTCACCGGTTCCGATTCATTTCGGATCATAGCGGATCAGTTTGGCGTTTCTGTAACCAGCCTCCAACGTCACAAAAAACACCTATCTAAAACACTTGTCAAGGCCTCGGAAATCGAAGAAGTGATTCACGCGGATAATCTTCTCCAAGATGTCATGAATCTACAAAAAAAGGCAATGTCGATTCTAGCACTTGCCGAATCGTCCGGTGACCTTAGAGTTGCCTGCATGGCAATCCGTGAAGCAAGGGGGACACTCGAACTGCTTGCAAAAGTTACGGGTGAGATGGATGATAGACCACAAGTAAATATTCAGATGGCTCCGGAATGGGTGCATTTACGTTCCTGCATTATTCAGGCTCTCGAACCTTTTCCTGAAGCGCAAATTGCATTACTCCAAGCGTTATGCGAGGTCTAAATCATGTTGAGGCACGATTTGATCCTCTCGCTTAATCCCACGGCATTTGCGCGAACTTGTCTGAACTTTATCCCGGACGAATGGCAGACACAGGTATTATCCAGCAATCACAAACGCCTCCTCCTCAACTGTTCAAGACAATCGGGAAAGAGTACGACTGCATCGATATTGGCATTGCACCGTGCCATGTATTACCCCAAATCGCTGATATTGCTAATTTCTCCATCGCTTCGTCAGAGCGGAGAACTTTTCCGGAAAGTCACTGATCATCTCAATCTGTTGAAGGCCAAACCACGAAGAACAGAGGACAATCGATTGTCCCTTACTCTGCTTAACGGTTCCCGAATAGTATCACTACCCAGCTCGGAAGCAACCATCCGTGGATTCAGCGGAGCATCCTTAATAATCGAGGATGAAGCCTCACGAGTCTCTGACGAATTGTACTTTGCCATTCGCCCCATGCTTGCAACCAGTGGGGGAAAGCTGATCCTTATGTCAACACCTTTTGGAAAAAGGGGTCACTTTTACGAGGCTTGGGAAAATGGTGGCAATCTCTGGGAGAGGATCACAATACCTGCATCAGTTTGCCCCCGTATTTCAAAAGAATTCCTCACAGAAGAAAAAGCGAGTCTTGGAGATTGGTGGTTCTCACAGGAGTATGGATGTCAGTTCGTTCAGACAACCGACCAGATATTTGACTATGAGGTTGTGATGCGGGCACTTAGTTCAGAGGTGAAACCATTATTCGAGGACTGTGTGAAATGAATCGGTTTTTTGTTGGATTGGATTTAGGTCAGGCTCAGGATTACACGGCACTTTCTGTTGTTGAAGTGATACCGGAAAAAAGGGGTAAAAAAACGGTGAACAATTTTCAAATCCGGCATCTTCAACGTTTCCCTCTGGGAACCCCTTATCCGGATATCGTCAAATCTGTTGTCTCTTTATTAGATTCAATAGGGAAGGGAGAATTGGTTGTTGATGCAACGGGAGTAGGTCGGCCAGTTGTGGACCTCCTGAAAAAAGAAGATCTCTATCCTATCGAGATTATAATTCACGGAGGAGATTCAACAACGCACGAGGGGTCAATATGGCGTGTTCCTAAACGTGATTTAATCTCGACGCTAACCGTGGCATTCCAAACAGGGAATCTTAAAATTGCTTCGGCACTTCCTGATGCTAAGACGTTGATAGACGAGCTTCTCAATTTTAAGGTCAAGATCAACCTAAAAACAGCCCACGACAGTTATGAGGCATGGCGTGATGGTCAACATGACGATCTTGTTCTTAGTGTTGCTCTTGCTTGCTGGGCGGGGAATAACAGTATTTCCTTTTGTTTGGATGATTGGGATTTTTATTAAATAACACACAGTTTACTGTGAAAAGAGAGATTAGAATAAAACTCCGCCAAATGAGGCTTGGTCAAGGCAGAGATTATTCGCAGGGTCCTTTTTTTTCTTCAAGATATCAATAATGACATCGTTTGCGGCAATATATTCCGTAATCCTTGCAACCTGAATATCAGGATTGTTTTTGATTTTCGCAATTACGAAATTGCCTTCAACTCTTAGATCTTCCAAGTTACAGTTTGGGCATTTGCAGATTTTCTTTGAGTCATTCAATGAACTGTAGACAATCATATTTAATCAATGGGACGGGGGGTAATAAAGAAAAGTCAACGATTTGAGGAATTTTCACACGAGAGTATTCAGAGATAATTGAAATATGTTTCAACATCTTTAACGGGGTTGAGAACAACACACTCCTTAATGGCAGTACCGGTCATCATAGTAATTATGGCGCATCGATCATTTTTGTCCGGTACCTCTGATGTGGATGATTTAGACTCTCCGGGTACTCAAGATCAATAAGACCCTCCTCGATCAAATTCGAGAGGGGGGCGCGTAAACTGTGATGACTTCGATTCAGGATCTTGCCAATCTCACGGATTGTTAAGAAGCTTTGAGCGCAAGCGATCAAGATCAGCTCTTTCATCTCATTGGAGGGTACCTTCTTCCTGCCCCTTAGTTTCTGATCAATGAGACTCTGATTTTCCCAAGACTCAGAGCTTGGTACCAAATGCTCAGAGCTTGGGGTCAAAGACTCAGAGCTTGGTACCAAAGACTCAGAGCTTGGGGTTGATTCGGAGCCAATTACAGGTACAGCAGTCAAAGTACTTTCGCGTGAATCTTCGAGAGTACGCTGTCCAAGTTGCTGCCCTTTTGGTTCAAAAAATGTGTAGACTGTGGCTCGACCTGAACCCAAAGAAGATAGGAAACGACCCATGACAAGCTCTTTGAGTTCTTTCGAAAGGTCATGCGGATGCATATCCGACATTTCTCGAAGACGGGGATGATTTACTGAACCCTCAATTGCAACGGTTGCTAGGGCGAGTTTCTGAATATAAGATAGTTCTGAAAATTGGACACCAAATCGATCTTCAAGTTCTTGTTCTACTTCTTTAGGAAGGAGACTGATCATCCTCAGAATAAGTATGATTTGATCTGGAGAGGATTTTTCGTAGAGTTCGGGCCTACGCCAAAGCTGCTCACTCCATCTCTGAAAGATTTTTGGTAATCCAGACCCCGCCCTCTCACCATACCCGACAAGATCAAACATCATCTGGAGCGAGCGATTCCGACAATCAGAGAGTCCTCCACGGATTGCATCCGCAATTGGAATACGCATTGTTCCAGGATTCCTGAACCGGAACATATCCTGACGCTTGATGATCTGGATAGGAACACTAACAGAATAATCCGCGTGGATCAATGTGTTGGTAAATGCTTCACGGATTGCCTCTTTAATTGGCGTGTCATCAATTCTTGTGGTCCCCTCAAGTCTGAACGGTACTCGAAGATCACGAGATAATCGCTGGATTGCGAGGTTGTAAAAATCATAAAGATTTCCTGACCATGAACCATCCGTGGTAATGCGGTCGATCCATCGGAGGTCGCCAGATAAGGCGTCCTGTTCTTGGTAATCGAGAAGATAATTAGGGACGGCATCAAGAATGGACCTTAGATTTCCAAACATCAGTAGCCCAGCAACAGTCAATCCCTCTTTTCCCGTTTGCCGATCAGATTTGTAACCGCCAATACTTCGCAAGAACTCCTTATCTTCAAGATTATTCCATGGGTGTGTGGGTTTTACAGTTCGAAAAGCAGCCCGGTATGCTTTCAATGTATCCCTGTTTAGATCATCTTCAGAAAAACCTTCGAGAATATGATTATCGCGAGAATCTTCTACCTGCTCAGCGAGCATCCGTTTTACGGTTTCCACGTCGCAAAGATAATCCCCATCGAAGTCACGGCGATATGTCCCAGTCAAAGGATTCGTCCCTACATACACAGGCTTTTGTGTTCGTTTTGCTGAAGGGATTGAAATTTTGATTATATTCTTTCCATGTACGTCAATATGGTCTACAAACAACTCATTCAGAATATTGACATTCACTTTCTGACGGTTATTTAGGGAGCTCCACAATTGAGAGATTACACGATCGGGACGTTCGATACCGATAAGAACGAACTCACCCGACGACAGTTGCCGGAATCCCAGAACGACAACGCCCCCACGTGTGTTTGCCATTGCACTATATGTCGGAAAAAAAGATTCGGGGAGTTGACCCTTACCATCCGGCCCCAAGGCCTCTTTAATTTCAATAAAGAGATCTTCTGATATTTCGTCAATGCCAATAAGAGCGGCAAGCTGATCCAAATCTATAGAGGATAATGCGGTCACAACGTGCTCCTGGATTTCGCGATCTCCTTAATGAAACTTTACAACATTCCATTATTGAATTTCTTGAGTATAAACACCCTGCTGAATTTTTATTGTCATGACCGTTAAATGTTCGGCTTTCTATCAAATTCGTCCTCTTCAGCGAACCCTAACCCAACCTTAGGGTAGTTTCCTACTCAGCATAAGGACTCTCGGACGGGAGTGAAGGATATATCCGAAGTGGTTCTAGTGTTTAATTGTAGAATAGAGCCACATTTTGACGTATTTTCGGAAAATATAATTAAAATTGGGTTTTATTCCATACTATGAAACAAAGTCGAATCCCTCTAACAATTGACTCAATAATATCAAATGTGAAGGATGAACGCCCAAAACCAAATTGTATCAGATGTGGTGATTGTTGTGAGGCATTTTATATGGAAAATGAATTTGTTGATCAATTTAGATCATATTTTCAAAGGATTGTCAGTAAAGAAGTCCATTCTAAAGAATTGGAGTGGACAAAGGTTCAGACAGTAGATAACAAATGTGTCTTTTTATTTCCGGATAACACTTGTTCGATTTATAAATATAGACCGAAAACGTGTAGAGACTTTGGCAATATGGATTTTTTGGAATGTCCGAAAATTGGACCAGACGGCAAAGAAAGAACTGAAAAGGAATTTGAAAGAATCAAAGAACGGAATACAAATTCGTCGTTATGGTCGGATGAATATAAAAATTCAATCCTAAATGAAGCAAAAGAACGGATTAAACTTCTTAAAACACGAGAAGGGAAAAAATGACTGTTATCCCAAGGATCTAGAACACGTCATCTATTTATTAGTGGCAGCAACTATCGGACAGACAATCCTTTGATTAAAAACAAATAATTAAGGAAATATCAAGGAAGCATTAAATCAACTTTATTTGTTGAAAACCTCAAATCAAATTAAAAAACACCGATGCTATTGTTGAAATTAGTAATGAAGGAATCTCGCAAAGAGCGACCCAATAAGCATCCTTTTTTTAAATAATTCTTTTAGAAATTGGAAATATACTCCTATCGCCTTCGGCTATACAGAATTGATGCCATGATGAGACGATTCGCTATATTTAACCTTTAATACTGTTAATTCAAGATTAGTGAAGTGAATGAATTACGATATTCAGACAATTAGAAAATATGGATATGATATTTTAGTAAATCATTTTGAAGATTTTTTGCGAAAATTTGTTGTTAATGAATTGTTGTTATTAAATTTTTCACCAGATTGGAAAAATCATATACCACAAGGAGTAATCAAAGAAATAATTGAAACGAAGGAAGAAGAATTACCTGAAGACTATACAATTGATGATTTTTTCGAAGAATCCAATTTTCCTCATTTAAAAAATATTATAATTTATTCAATTAATTACGATCTTTCAAGACAATTGTTGGGAGATCTAAATAAAGACAAATTCAATGAAATGATGGATGAATTGAATATTTTACGAAGGAAAATCGCCCATTCTAAATCTACATTCAGTGATTACGATCTTGATATAATCATTGAATATATCAAAATGATATGTCAAGGGGAAAGCGCCAAAGAAATAATTCGGTACCTTGATAACCAAGCGTATAAGGACGCAAAAGAGATACCGTTAGATTTTTTTGAAGAGTATTCCATTCAAAATAATTTGCCCTATGAAGAATATGACTTAGATGGCGGATTCATTGGAAGAAGAAAGGAAATTGATACAATAAAAACTCGAATAAAATCTGATCAAGATAGGATTATTACAATAACCGGAGCTGGGGGAGTCGGTAAAACAGCCATAGCTTTGAAAGTAGCGTATTACTTTCTTGAAGACGCTGAACAAAGATTTGAAGCACTTATTTGGTTTAGTGCAAAAACAACTAAATTGACTGATGATGGAATTGTAGATTTAGATCCGACATTAAAAAGCGATGTACAATTGATTAGAGATATTGTCAAAATTATCGATCCAAAAACTTACAATATTTTTCAGGAAACAAAAGTCCCTATCGAATCTTATAAAAATTTGATCTACAAAATTTTCTCTTCGCAAAAATGTCTGTTGATAATTGATAATTTAGAAACAATCATTCAGAACGATATCCTCATTGATTTCATCAAAGACATTCCCCGACCCTCTCAAGTGTTGATAACGAGCCGTAGAGGATTGGGAGAAATCGAAAGAAAAGTCCCAATCAAAGATATGTTAGAGAGAGATGCCATTCAATTATTCAATTTAATTTCTTCCAAACGAGACACACCTTCGTTGCTAAGATTAAATTCCGAAAAAAAATTGGAACTTGTTAGACGGGTTAAATGCTACCCTTTACTCATAAAATGGTCAATTGGGCAAGTCTGTAAGGGTCGAGATATTGAAAAATCATTCTCCCAAATCCATTCTGGTGAAAGTGAAATAGCAAAATTTTCATTCAATGATATTTTTTCAATTTTGACCGATGATGAAAAAAACATTTTGTATAGCATGGTTGTGGTCGGCGATAAGCCAGCATCACGCTTATTGTTGATGCATTTAACCCAAATGGATGAAGATCATCTAACAGAGGCTATTGAGGGTTTGATAATATCATCTTTCATTTATCCTGTTTTTGATGATACTCAACAAAAAATTATTACTCAATATTCGATGCTCGAACTAACTAGAGGATTCATCGATAGTAAACTAGATGAAAATCCAAAAATCCGACAGCAATTATCTACGAAATATTTCCAATTGACAGAACAATATCAAGAAGAAGAAAAAACGAGGTCAAGTTGGGAACAGCTAAAATTTTCTTTGGGAATCAAGTCATTGGATGAACAGATTGCATTCGGGGATGTAAAAAAGGCTAAAATTTTTGCTTATAATGGGGATAATTCAAGTGCCGAAATACATTTTGAAAAGGCTATAAAAAATGCACCCAATTTGCCTTATGCTTTTATTGAATATTCAAAATTTGAATTTGATCGGGGACATTACCCCCATCAACTCGAACTAGCAAAAAAAGCTGTAGAAATTGATTCAAATAATTTTCATGCTTGGATTAATTATGGCATCTCGTTACGGATGAATCGTCATTTTCCAGAGGCCATAACTGCACTTAAAAAAGCAAAAGAAATTAATCCAACGTATTTATTAATTTTAACCGAATTGGGGCTTGCATATCAACAAAATGGAAATTATGCAGAATCCGAAGTTGAATTGAAAGCTGCATTAAAAGACGTAGAACTACCCAATTATCGTCATAAGGCCCGTACGATTAGAATTTTATCTTGGACCTATTACCGTTGGGCTGACGATTTTAGATCAAGAATGGATTATTTTGGTCAAATTAACAAGTTAAAGGAAGCAGGTGAAACACTGAATAAAGCATTTGATATTGATGCTAAAAATCTCAAAAATTGGGATATCTATTGGAAAATAATGAAAGATTTAGGTATCGCACTAAGTATCTTTAAGAATTTTAATGAGGGGAGACCATACCTAGAAAAATGTCTTCAAAAAATAAAAATTGATAATAAATTTATTTTACCTCAAAAGAAGATCATTGCCGATGCTTGTTATTACCTTGCATTAAACGCTATAAAAGAACAGAATCAAGACGAAGAACAGATTAAAAAATGGATCGCACAGGGTTTCGCAAATTGTGATGTGGATTCAAAAATTTATGGAAAATTAAAAAATCTTAATGTAAAATTTGGAAATGGTGTCCAAACCGATAACGGGGATAGAAAATATGGAATAATTAAGTGGTACGATTTTTGGCAAAAATACGGGATAATCGAAATTGGGAAATCGACATATTTATTTTTAGCCAATGGATTCCAAGAAAAGAATCCACCCCATATTATGCAATCGTTAGATGGAAGGACAATTTCCTGCGTATTGGAGAAAAATCCAAAAAAAGAAGGATCTATGATAGCAAGTGAGATTGTAATAGAGAACGGATAATTTTTAAAACTCTTCCTCACATCCCCATCGCCCTTCAATATTTTCTCCTTAAGAATCTCATAGACCTAAATAAATTCACAAACGCTTGCCCAACCGATACTGCACAGGATGGACTCGTTCATATTCTGTTTCGTGTAAAACCTATGATTTAGTTTTTGAAAAAAAATGGATTATAGGAAAGTGCGAGGGGAGGGATTTGAACCCGCGAACCCCTTCGGGAACGGATCTTGAGTCCGTCTCTGTTGACCAGGCTTAGATACCCTCGCTCGGAATAATATTTGTTTTAGGATAGTAAAAGACTTTGACTTTTGATAAATGTGCTCTTTTGCCAAACTTGGTAAACAAATCTTGAGTCTATCGCCGTTGGCCAGGCTTGGCTATCCCCGCTTGGTGTGGGATAATGTTGGCGAGGGAAATACATAAGATCACCTGATCCACTCATGCAGATATCCAGAATAGGGAAAAAACCGGGCTGATATTATTCCCGGTGCCTGTTGACCGGTTCCACGATCTCACAACCTGCACATTCCTCGCATTCGAACTCCAGCGTTGAATGGTGGATATGATATTTTTCCAGCCGTTGCTTGATCTCCCGCTTCATCTCAGCAATTTTTGCCATGTCCTGTTCACAGGAATAGATATGGGCGTCAAGGACGTGTATTTCGGAGCTGAGACTCCAGATGTGGACATGATGCACCCCGGCTACACCCCCAACTGAGGAAATATCCGCAATAACTGCATCAAAATCCACGGACCGCGGGGTGAACTGGAGGAGGATTTCAATGGTCTCGCGAAGAATGCGGGCAGCCGAGACGATGATCAGGACCGCAATAAATCCTGAAAGAAGCGGATCGACAATCACCTGTCCGGTAAAAGCAATCCAGACGGCCGCGGCAATCACGGCAACCGATGAGACCACGTCACCGATGACATGCAGGAAGGCACTCCTTACATTCAGGTTGTGGCTCCCGTGCAGGAGGAGCGCGACGGCAATATTGGCGATCAGTCCCAGCACCGCGATAAAACCCATCAGCCCACTCTGGATCGGTGCCGGGTCAAGCAACCGCTGGTACGCTTCCCACAGGATGAGAACACTGACGGCGATCAACAGCAGGGAGTTGAGAAACGCTGCAAAGATCTCCGCTCTCATAAAGCCGTACGTCCGTTCCCTGGTCGGGAGCCGGGCGGCAAGGGTAATTGCCCCAAGCGAGAGCAGGAGCGCCAGCACATCGCTGAACATATGGCCGGCATCGCTGACCAGCGCAAGGGAACCCGAGATAAGGCCACCCACAAGTTCGATGATGAAAAAAAGGGCGGTGATGACCAGAGCAAGCTGCAGGGATTTCTTAAAATCCCGGTGGACGTGGGCCATACTTTTCCTGCATGGATGTTGGCGGGATGATAAAAAAAGGTGCAGGTCGGGGATTATCCTATTGCTGCCCTGATAAATTAGAGGGGCTGTCATCACGAGCAGTTCAGGAGCACCGGGAAAGGAGACGGTTACTGGTCACATGAAATCCGCTAATCCCAGCTGCTGCTCCTTCTCCTCGCCGAACGTGGACTGGATCGCAAGGTCGATCACTTCGACCCGCTGCTTGGTGTACTCCGAGACCTTGTATTTCCGGCAGATCTCCCGGGACATCTCAAGGTATTTCTTTACCGAGCCTTCATGCACCGTGGCGATGATGTTGCCATTGCACGGGTGCTTGCCCTTGAACTTCGTGCACTTGCCCGACAGCGGCATCCGGCGATAACTCGTGTTGCACTTCGTGCACCGGCACTTCTGCTTCGAGAACGCCGACAGGTTGCCCATCAGGTCCCGGATGAAGTGCGTGTTGAGCACCCGCTCTGCCACATCATCGGCATCGACCGCACGGATCTTCTCTGCCAGCACCAGTTCGGCCTCGAGCTTGTCGGTCATCGACTTGAGCTGGGTATACATGGATTCGATCGGGCCTGCCGAGATATCCGAAGTGTCATGGGTGAACTGGAACCCTTCGAGCTGGGCGGGAGTACCGATGCGGTTCTCGACCCGGTCGATAAGTTTCACGATCGTCTTGGGCTCGATATAGTTGAGCGCCCCCAGGTACACCTCGATCGGATAGCCTTTGCATACATCGACGTTCAGGGCTTCCTTGTCGATCTGGGCCGGATCGATCCGGCTCGTCAGCACGAGCGGGGCATCCATAGACCCTCCCCGATTCTGGGGAAGGAACGAGCGCGAGAAGTTGATCAGACCGTCCAGCAGCAGCATGATGCAGTCCTCATCGCCATCGCACTGGCCGGTGAAGATCCCGTTTGCCACCAGCGTATGATCGTCAGCAACGGTCAGGCAGTAGACCCGTTCCTCGGGAGCCGGAACGATATCGATGGCACGAATGCGATCCGAGATCACGTTCATGCCCTCCAGCACCGGCACTGCGTCCCCGACCTTAAGTTCGAGCGCCCGTATCTTCCGGAGATACGCGGTGTCCCAGACAAGCATCGCGTGATCGGGCGTGACCGCGATATCCTTGCCCATCGCAGTCGTGATCCGGAGGAGGGTAGCTGGCGAGCGGTGAATGGAGACTGTCGTTACTTTACGGAGGTGCATCACTCCACTCGTATCAATGGTCCGGGTGTAGTACGGCCGGGCCGGGTCCGAGTAATAGGTGCCGAGCTGGTCGAGGCCCGGGCGGCTCACATCGAAGTTCTCCAGCACGAACTTCCGGATCGGGTGCCGTGCCCATGTCTTCCCATCATACACCTCGATCAGGGTATCACCAAAGAAGCAGTTCCGCCGCTTGGCCGCGTGGAAGAACGGGTGGGCATAGCCTACGTCTGCCCGGGTGAACCCGATGATCCGGGCGAGCACCCCGGCACTCGTGTGCGGCGCAAGGCCGATGACAAGATGGCCCACGAGATCGTCGGGCTTCTGAATATTGTAGAAGGGTGGGAGGCCATAGACTTTCACCAGCAGGTCGTCCATGAATTTTGCCACGCTTACCATGTATGCGGCGCAGGAGTCCGATACCAGGAGATCCTGTGCATGCAGCTCAACTACCTGCTTACCATTCTGGAGATCGTACCCGTGCGTATCTTTGGTATAGCCCAGCGAGCGGAGTTTCTCAACCGGCACCCGCACCTCATCCGGCCGGATGTGGGTGAGCGGCAGGTCGATCATGTCAAACCGCGTGGTCCCGTCTTTAAAGACCCAGATGTTCTGCACGCCCCGCAGGACTCCCTTTTCCATCGCCTCGACAGACTTCTCCTTCGAGATCATACCCTTGACCCCCTTAACGAGCGCGACAGCATCAGTCTTCATCCCGAGGCGGGCCATCACCTTGGCATATTCCCCTTTCAAATCCAGCTTGAGCCGCTGGGAGCAGGTGGCCTGACCGTCACAGCCGGGACACCGGGGCAGATCGGTCTCCCTGCCACACTTGGTGCAGGTGAAGATCGCGACCGTGTGTCCCCCGCACTTGTCGCACCGGTTGAGATACGTGATCTCCTGGCACTGGGAGCAGCGCCGGCGGCCGACTTCGATCTCGATGATCCCGCTCTCCTTCTGGATGCCGATCTCGGTATCGTTCTGGTCCATCTGCTCGATATGGGTCGAAGCAGACTGGAACGACCGCCGGGCGCCGCCCGTGTCGCCGAGCGGGAAGAGAACATGCGGGGGTGGGTTCATCTTCCGGGGCTTGGATTTCCCCGGTCTGCCCATGCGTCCGCCGATACGGGTGCCTGAACGCGACCGCATCTTAAACCCGGAAAGGTGCTGCACGCGATCGAGCTGGTTGGTATCCGGGGCATTGTTCCAGACCTCGCGTTTCTTCAGGTTTTCATCCAGCCCGAGACACGCGATGAATGCCCGGTAGAGCGGGATCTTCACGCTCCCGTCCCGCACAATATGAGATACGAGCAGGGTCTCGATGATATCCTTGGTTACCGGCTCCAAAGGAAGTATCAGGTGCTCGTCAACAATCTTCCCGGTACCCGCAACCGCGTCAGCGAGCAGGGAGATCTGGTCCATCGTGATATCGTCCCAGAACCACGTGTAAGCAGGATGGAGATACCCGCCCGCCCGGGCAAAGGCAATGGCTTCCGATTCGTCTTTCGGGGATTTAGTGCCCGGTTCGCTGTCGAGGAGCCACCATTCGTCGCAGTAGCCGGAGGGCACGAGCGGGTGGTTGTTCTCCAAAAATTCCCCGTACGAGATGAGGATCTCGCCAACGTCGAGGATTCGTTCGATCACGGGCTGGAGTCGCTTAGCGGTTGCTTCGTCATCGATCCGGAGCACGTCGCCGCTCGTTAAGCGCACGGTCGGGCCTTCGATCGAATCCACCGGCACGACCCCGCAGGCCTTGCCCGGTCGTTCGGTCTTCATCTGGGTTCCGGTTGCAAGGAACTCGCCCAGCACATACAGGGTTGCCGGGTGAAAGCCCGCAGTGGCAAACCCGGTGTTGCGCGAGCGGCCGTACCGGAGCCGGAAGCCGCCTTTCCGCATCGGGTAGGCAAAGACCGGCCTCCCGCCGATCAGGTCGCGGAGGTACTTGTCCAGGGGCTTGACACCGACAAATTTCTCCTCATCACCGGATTTCGAGGCGCCAGCGATGAGCTTGTCGAGCCAGTCCCAGCCATCCATCTTCATCTTCTCAACCCGGCTCTTGAGCTTGCGGGCCTTGCCGGCAATACCTTCCCCGATAACGAGCGCCATGCCGCCCCGCACGGTGTTGGTCTCCACCCGCTCGAGATTCCGGTGCCCCGACACTTCCTCCTGCTCGGTGGCTTCGCCATCAATGCAGACCGGGCAGTTCTCGATGATGAGCCGGATCTCCGCCTCGCTCGGGAGATACTGGAGGTTCATGATCGAGTTGTATTGCCGGATCTCCTCGATGTACCGTTCCACTTCTTCCTGCCGGGGGATATACCGGTTGATGCCCAGCTTCTGGCGTACGTAATCCCCGACCAGCACCGAGAGTGCCTGTGCCGTCCCGCCGGCGCTCCGGATGGGTCCGGCATAGAAGATCATCAGGTACTGGCTGCCATCATCGTTCTTGCCGAGTTCGATCTTTGCAATCCCTTCGGTGGGTGCCGCCACGACACCCTCCGTGAGGAGCGCCATCGCCACCCGGATGGAATGGTCGAGGATCTCATCAACGGAAGTCTCCCCGAACTTCCGGGCAACAAAGTCGTCACCGATACGCAGCGCAATCTCCTCACGCGACATCTGGGCTTCGAGCTCACGGATCCGCACCGCAACCCCTTTGATCCCGAGCAGTGCTTCCACCCGGTCAGCAAGGTCACTGGCGATGGGGATCTCGACATCGAGGGAGGGGTCGAGGCCACGGGAACGGGCTTCCTTTGCTATCTCGATCGCATGATGCAGGCCATCGAGGAGGGACTTTTCATAAGCCTCCATCGCGGGCGAGAGCACTAACATACCGGTACGATGGTCCGGGAGGAGATTTATCCCTTCGGTTTATCGTGAAAAAAAGTTCGTCGATATTTCGAGAGAAAAGAAAACTGAAAAATTACCCAGTAAAAATCCACTTTTACCCTCGCTCAATAATTCTCCATGGAGCGGTGAGGATGACCCCCTCACTCCCCATAATGAGGAGGCAGCCCAAAGGGAGCGCCCCCTTGGCCCCCTTTTCAGAAGGCCCCTGCATTCTCTACCGCAAGAAAGTGATATCCGGATGACACAGGCTGAAGCACGAGAGTATATTCTGGAGTTAAAAGTCATTGATCCGCCGCGGGGGCGCCCCATCGGGGGCGGCGGCGTTTATCGTATTGGGGGTATGGGGGCATCAGCCCCCATCTCGTGACCCATAAAATGTACGCTTTACTGACGATAAAAACAGAATATCCGAACCCATCTCACTTCTTCTCTTTCTCGCTCTGAACCTTCTCCACCATTGAAGGAATGCCCGTCTCGCCCATCTGCCAGAGGGTCAGCGAGGCACAGGTACGGAGAAGGGCATCGGCATCGTCCAGCCGCCGGGTGAGCGGCTCGACCGCAGGTTTTCCTATCCGGCAGAGCGCCCGGGAGAGATTGCCCCTCAGGTCCGCATCATCGCTCGCCATCGCATCGATGATCGGCTCAACCGCGGGGGCTCCCATATTACCTAGAGCCGCTGCCGCGTAGCGCCGGAAATTTGGCTCTACCTTCTCCCGCATAGCAGTGATCAGAGGTTGAACTGCCTGCTCGCCAATACGCGAGAGAGCAACCGCTGCATACCACCGGTGATCATTATCGGGTGCTTCCGCGAGTGCCTTCACCAGCAGCGGGATTGCCGGTGCACCCAAGTCCCCGAGTGCTCGTACCGCCTCGTGCCGGATATCAAGAGACGGATTTCCCAGTGCTGCAACAAGCTCAGCGATCTTTGACTCATCGGCTGTGCCGGAATCGGCCGGGGAATTCTGCGGTGTCATGATCATCTCATTTTCTGGTCTTCGTATTCTTTTTTGGGGGTCCGTCCCGTATCCTGCATACCAGCGGTCCGATCGCCGGGATCAGGATCGCGTCGATTGCATCGGCGATCGCCTGCCGCTCACTGTCATCCGCGTTTTCCAGCATCTGGATAAGGGGCTCGATCGCATCGGCGTTTTTGAGTTCGCCCAGCGCCGTCATCACCTCGACACGGGTCTCTCCCTTTGCACTCTTCAGAAAAACGAGCAGGGGACCAAGGGCGGGAGTACCGATCGCAGCAAGAGCAGCGGCGGCCTCTGCCCGGACCATCATTTGCTCATCGGCGAGAGTCAGGATCAACGGTTCAACCGCAAGAGGATTTTTTATCTTCCCCAATGCCAGCGCTGCTCCCCACCGCATACCCGGTTCAGCCATCCGGAGTGCATGCATGAGAGAAGGAACTGCCGGTTCACCGATCATGCTGAGAGCCTGGGCAGCCCGGCTTCTCACGAACCGGTCTTCATCGGAAAGAAGCCGGATAAGGGGCTCAACCGCATCGGGGTTCCCAATCTCCCCGAGAGCGATCGCTGCTTTCCAGCGGACATCGTCATCCGGGTACTGCAGGGTTGCGACAAGCGCCTCCACTGCGGGATTGCCAATCTTGGAGAGCGCTTCTGCCGCTTTCCACCGCACCCCGCTGAACTCATGCCGCTTCAATGCATTGATGAGCGGTCCGACCGCCCTTTCATCCCCGATGTTTCCCAGCGCTTCTGCCGCCTCGTACTGCACCACGGGATCCTTATGTTCCAGCAGGCGGGCAAGACTTGCGATATCCCATCGTCCTTTGAGTGTTTTTACATCCGGCCCGAGGAGCCCCGCACGGCTGAACCGGTCAAAAAAAGCCAGCTCCACCACTATGGGCACCATCAGGAACAGGAGCCGTTTCTGCCGGAAGAACGCGGGGATGAAAGCCATCTGGTGATAGTTGGCAGGAGAGGGATAAATGGATTGCGTGTTGTTCGCAAATAAGGGAGTTATCGACAGAGAGAACGGTAAACAATCCGATAAGGTTCAACACCTCCGGTAAACTTTTTTTAAGATTCGGATTTTGTCCCGGCACAGGATCAGCGGGATGTCCCTATGCGAAAATTTTCAATATGGGGATGAACGGCAGGATTTCAGCAGGTACTCCGTTACCTAAAATACTCCGAAAAGGAGCACCGCAAAGACAAACAGGATCACTGTTTTGTGATGGGCCGGCGAATACGTACTGTCAGCAGCGCTCTGCATGGGGACCGGTTACTATGGAACAGCTCATGATCGTCAACATCCTGCTCTTCTGTATATTCATCATCGTACTGGTGCTCCCGTTCAAAGTCAAAAAGATAGAAGAGAATCTTGAGGTGTTTCTCTTCCTTTGCGGGATTGCCGCCCTGAGTGTTGCCAGTTTTGCCGTTATCCGGGGGGAAACCTTCGGGTGGACACCTGCGATTGTTCTCGAAGCCCTTTCGGCTCCGGTCATGATCACGACCGTTGCCGGTATCCCGGTCGGCATTGTCCAGATCGTCCTCATCATGGGACTCGTCATTTATTTCGCCCACGTCCAGATCCTTGCAGCCATCCAGACCATAGTAGACCGGGTGCCCCTTTTCATCATCGTCTTCTTCCTGATCTGCGGCCTTGGTATTATCTCCAGTATCATCTCGGCGATACTGGCCGCCATCATCCTTGTCGAGATCGTCTGCGCCCTCCCGCTCGGGCGGCAGGAGAAGATCGGAGTCACGGTGATCTCCTGTTTTTCCATTGGCCTCGGGGCAGCCCTCACTCCGCTCGGCGAGCCACTCTCCACGATTGCGGTCTCAAAACTCTCCGGAGCACCTTACTATGCGGGATTCGGATTCCTCCTCGACCTGCTGGGCATCTACATCCTGCCGGGAATTCTCGCGCTCGGGATTCTCGGGGTGGTTTTCTTACACCGGCGGGGTGCCGGCGGCGAAGGGCTTGAGTGCAGGCTCGTCCGCGAGAGCATCCGCGAGGTCGTGATCCGCGCAGGCAAGGTCTACCTGTTCATCATGGCTCTCGTCTTCCTGGGAGAGGGATTCAAACCGTTCATCCTCGAATATATCATCCAGATCCCGTCAGAAGGCCTCTACTGGGTGAATATCGTGTCGGCAGTGCTCGACAATGCTACCCTTGCAGCAGCAGAGATCGGTCCGCAACTCACCCTGACCCAGATTAAAAGCGCGTTGATGGGGCTGCTGATTGCCGGAGGGATGCTGATCCCCGGCAATATTCCCAATATCATTGCAGCAGGCAAGATGGGCATCACCAGCAAGGAATGGGCGAGATACGGCTTACCCCTGGGTTTTGCCCTGATGCTCATCTTCTTTGCAATCCTTTTCGTACCGGCGTATCTCGGCATTGCCCGGTAACCGTTTTTCACCTGGACGGTTATTCAGTGCCGGATGGACTCAGGGAAACCCGCACACGGTCGCCCGTAACAATTGCGGGGAACCCGGCAGAATCTCATTGTTCCCTCAACAGGACATAAGAAACTATTTATTCACCTGCAAAGGTATTAACCAATTAAATATATCGGGGGGTATCCCAGCGCAATGGTCCAGGACATTCTCAAAGCAATTGATGCTCTGAAAGCCACCGCTGTCGGGAGATGCCGCCAGCGGATCGAGGATGCTGCCCGGAAAGCGCGTGAAATACGGGGAGGCGGGCAACCCGGGGAAGAGAAGAAGCAGTCCGGCTCCTGCGAACCGCAATGCGGGGTTACCTCGATCCTGAAACGCAGGCACGGGCTGTAACGGGAGGAAGGAATGGAAAAGACACTGCTGCAGCAGATCCGGGAAAAAGAACAGGATGTGGCAAAAAAGATCGAGGATGTACGGGCCGGGACGGAAGCATCCATCGCCGCAGCAAAAAACGAGGCCGAGAACCTGCTCTGCACCGCAGACGCCAAAGGAAAGAGAGATGCCGAAGAGATATACTGGCGGGAAAAAGGTATTGCCGGGGCCCGAATTGAGCAGTTGAGACAGGAGGCGGCGCGTGAGGCAGAAGCCATCGCAGAGAGAGGAAAGAAGAATATTTCCGCGGCAGCAGATGCCATCGTACGCTCCGTGACCATGAAGTAACCCGGTACCGTCCGGAGAGGTTTCGTGTGCTCCAGCAGATGAAACGAATACAGGTGATAGGGCCAAAACCGGCATTCAACCAGGTAGTTGACCTGCTGTACCAGGAAGGGACGCTTCACCTTGAAGACGTCTCCCGGGCAGTCTCCCCGGACGAGATCCCGCTGCAGAAAGTTGTGCTGGATACAGCAACCGGCGTAGCGGAGATCCTGGGAAAGATCAATGGGATCTTCTCCACGCTTCCCCGGGTAACCGACGATCCTGCACGCCAGCGGGAGCTTTTCGAGTCGCTCCGGAAACAGGACCACGAACAGGTCCTGGCGCGGGCGCAGGATATCATCGGGAAACTTGAGTCCACTACCCGGGACCTGGCATCCCGGAAAAGTGAACTCACCTTAACCATCACGGCCCTGAACCGGTACTCAAAAGTCCTCGACATCCTCCAGCCGCTCGAGCGCGAACTGCCCATGCTGGAAGGATTCGAAGTCACGATCCTGTTGATCCAGAAGGAACACAGCGACGTTGTCGACCTGATAAAAAAGGAACTGGAGATCATCACCGGCAACCAGTTCGAAATGACATCGACAACGGTTGATGCTGAGACGCTTGCTGCCATCATGGTCTTTAACAAGCGGCATTCCGAGCAGGTCCATGCCTTCATCTACTCGGTCAACGTGAACGAGGTCCGCCTGCCCCGGGAGTACATGGGCAAACCGTTTTACGAGATGTATGCCCTGATCGAGGAGAACAAGCTCCGCGCCGGCACGGCAATCAAGAGGATCGAGGAGGAGCTCGTTACCCTTTCGTCCGCCTGGTACCAGGAACTCTCGGCCTTAAAAAAAGTCCTTGAGGATATAAACGACGAGCTGGGGGCTTTTTCGAATTTTGCCCTTTCGGAATATACGTTTGTCATTATGGGATGGATTCCCAAAAAGAAGCTGCTGACGGTAAAAAAATCCCTGGCAGACCGGTTCGCCGACCGGGTCATTGTAAAAGAACTGGACACTACGGAAAAAGATATGGAAGCAGCGCCGATCTCATACGATAACCCCCGCTGGGTAAAACCCTTTGAAATAATCATGCAGCTCGTAGCCCTTCCCCGGTACCGGGAGATCGATCCATCGCCGATCCTTGCGATCTTCTTTCCGCTCTTTTTCGGGCTCATGGTGGGGGACATCGGGTACGGGATCGTCATTCTGCTCATCGCGCTGCTCATCAGGAAGAAGTTAAAGGACATGGCATTTGCCGTCAGTCTTGCCGATATTCTCATCATCTCATCAATTCCGACGATCATCTTCGGCTGGTTGTTCGGCGAGTTTTTCGGGGATTTCGGCGAGATCATGGGGTGGCTGCACCCGGTGCATTTCCTCGGCATCACGTGGAACCGGGTCGAGGCAATGATCCCGATGCTGATCCTCGCGATCATGGTGGGCGTCATTCACGTCTTTTTAGGTCTCATCATCGGGATGCGCAATGCGATCATCACGAAGAGCAGAAAGCACCTTGCGGAGAAGGCCGGTATGCTGCTCATGCTGGTCGGGCTCATCGTCGCCCTGGTAACACTGGCAAAGATCGCCCCGGAGACCGGGATCTATCCCGCGGGCATTCTGGTGATCATAGCGCTGCCCCTGATCCTCTTTGGTGCAGGAGTCTTTGGGACGATCGAGGTCATGAGCACGGTGGGAAACATCCTCTCGTATGCCCGCCTGATGGCGATCGGGATGGCGTCGGTCATCCTCGCGATGGTGGCAAACCGGCTGGGGGAGTCCTTCGAGATCGCGATCATCGGTATCATCGTGGCATTGCTGCTGCACGCGCTGAATATTGTGCTGGCGATGTTCAGCCCCTCGATCCATTCGATGCGTCTGCATATTGTTGAATTCTTCTCAAAGTTTTATACCGGAGGGGGCGTGGTGTATAAGCCGTTCCGGAAAGCGGTGGTGGAGGAGGGGAAGTAGGGGTCGGGGGCTGGTTCTGGAGCGGTCCCGGGGTTCGGGAACTTCCCGCATTGGTTAACCATTTGGATCAATGGGGGCTGGGCTTTTTTTGTGAGGTTTGGTTAACTTTTTTTCAATCAAAGTCTGGTTTTTATTTTCTAATCAAAGTCTGGTTATTTTTTTTCAATCAAAGTGTGGTTGAAAAAATAAAATCAAAGTCTGCTTAAAATTTTTCAAGTAAAGTGTGATTGAAAATTTTCAGGCAAAGTCTGGTTAAAAAAATAAAATCAAAGTCTGGATGAAATTTTTCAAGCAAAGTCTGATTGATCCGGAAACGATTTTCAATCGCGATCGCGTACCCGATTGAAAATTTTTGAGCAGGGTCTGGTTGATCCGACTGAGTGGCCGTAGGGACTGCCTGGGTGAGATGCGGGAGCGGGTTAACGTCGGAGGTGCAGACCGGTTTTTCTCCATTTTGGCTTCAAGAATCAGAAACGGATCGCGTTTTTTTATTTTCAAGCGGAGTCTGGTTGATCTGCGAACGGATTTCAAGCAGGGGCTGGGGGGTTGATTGAAAATTTTTGAGCATGGTCTGATTTATTTTTTTTAAGCAAGGTGTGGTTGAAAATTAAAAATCAAAGTGTGATTGAAAATTTTTGGGCAGGGTTTGATTTTTTTAAGCAGGATCCGGTTGAAAATTTTTGAATGGAGGCGGGTGGTGAATTTGTGGGAATTCAATCACGCGGGGTCCGGAAAGTCCAGAAGCTGTTTCTGTTGTTTATCAGCTTTTTTTGCTGGTGTTTTCTTCTCTTCCCATAATTCAGAATGTTCGTTAAAGATGAAGATAAACTCTCTTCCCCGCTGTTCCATGATCACGTATTCAAGATTGACCAGGTGCTGAAGATCGGTACGTGCAGTCTGGTATACCACATCGAACATCTGCGAGATCTGTTTTATGGTGAAATACTCGTCAGAGTGTTCCATCACATACCGCAGGATGGTTGCCTGCCGGGGGTTGATATCCTTGATCTTCTTGATGATTGCCCGGGTTGCGTTCTGCTCACTCTGTTTCCGTTCAAGATATCCCAACAGATCATCGAGTGCCTGCGTAATGCAGGAGATATTGTATTTGATAAAGTAGGTCAGATCATTGTCATCATATTCAGTGTACAGGTAGGCCATTCCGTACTTCTTTTTTGAATGAAGGATAATCCGGGAGATCGGC